>VOFG01000412.1_pt1 | contig 248938 bp, 185 predicted proteins | sample 5384171 | NCBI WGS metagenome assembly VOFG01 (sample SAMN12384726, study PRJNA508395) | human gut metagenome | isolation source: healthy gut F | host: Homo sapiens | reverse complement strand
AAACCGTTTGACGGCACCGGGGAGAAATCTCCACACTCACAAGGTAGTATTTCTCCCCATGTCCTTGCCCTCATGGTAAGAGCCGTGTCATTGGACGCGCCTCTTTAAACAAAGATTATATGCTCCAGCATAGCACCATTAAAATTTGGCTTATGAATACAGAAACGCTTACATTCCGGTCGAACCGACAAGAGGACGAGGAGGAATCCCTTTATAAATCTCCATTCCAAAATCGCCTATCGGTCAATTTCATGATATAATTGCATTTTCTTTTTCAGGTATTCATCTTTGCCGATAAAATTTTGAGAGCCTATAGCTCCTCCGGCATATTCAAACACTACGAAAGGTGAGTAAACAATAGAGGCTTCAGATTCATTGATTTTCTTTTGTTCATCAGAGGAGAGCGGTATATGATATATCTGATAGTAATACTTTCCCATACCGATGCGACGGAATCCGATACAAAAAGGAGCGTCAGGAATAGCCTGCAAGGAAATAGAAATACAGCCTATTTCATCCAACTCTTTCTTCAGCCATATTAACGAATTTCTGTCGAGACCACTTTGGATTAGTAATGAATCTATCTTTTCCTCGCTCGGATCCCAATTGTATTTCATCTCACCACTGCTGTTTGAGAAATGGAAGATAGAAACATCGCCATGCTCAAATTCAATATCTACGGAACATCCGGGAGTCATTTTATTGTAAAGATTACGATATATCTGCTCCATGCGTCTGCCATATTCTGTATAATGACTTTCCATAATATCGGCATCACATCTGTTGAACGGATTGAGAAATATGAACGAAATCAAAAGAATATTTACACCATTCAACCCCAACAATATTTTCTTATGTTTGCTATTGCACCTTAGCGAACAGACAAATGATATGCAGGCAACAATAAATGCAGGAATGAATAACCAAAAGAACATGGCAATCACCCATACGAATATCAAATCGCTTACAATGAGTCCTAAAAGACACACGGAAAGGAACAATACACAAATGTATTGTATTGTTATCCATAATGGTTTATCGGTCAGTTTCATAGTTCAAAAAATATAAGATTGCGAATGAATAGATATAGAGTGTAACTACGAAAATCCACATGCCGATTTTCCATCTAAGTCTTGTTTTATCGGGTAAATTCCCGAAACGGATATAATATCGTTCACTCCGTTTTTCAAAGTCCATGAACCACCCGCATATAAAATAAACTGCAAGTGTAATCCACGCCAACGTACAATTATGCCAATGGAATATGATTGAAAAGCATAATGCCATCACAATGCCACCATCCAAAAGCCTGATATCATAAACGCTGGGAAGGGTGTCTTTCTTGTTGTTTCTACCCAGAGCCATCAATGCGTATGCACGTATCTGAACAATGTTGTTGAAAATGTATGCAAATACATTTCTTATTCGAATGGTTACTTGTTCACGGTTGCACCAACGGCGGATATATGTGTAGCTATCGCTAAACATTCCGCTATGAAAAATACATCTATGTTTATTCTTGCGGGCTTCTTTGATAATTGCCAAAGCATCTTCCTCTTTGCCATTATGAATAAGAGTCATAAGATATAGCAGTCGGTCGGGGTCATAATCCATTTTTGACTCGTCAGGGAAAAATGAGTCTGCATTAGGATTGGCAATTATGAATTTTGATATTGCATCCGTTGCATTTTTGAACATTCCATCAATTATATCAGTGAGTTCCTCCTTGTCAGTAACTTTCGTTATCTCGTCTGAAGTTAGGATTTGCCCTGATAGAGAGTAAGCTCCTGTTCCACGCAAGCTCAAAGGTTCTTTCTTGTTATCCGAGGCATCCCATATATTCCACCACAAATCATCGGCATACATAGGCTTGACAGTAAGCCGGGCTTCATCGGAAAGAAAATAAAGACAGAAAAAATAGTCGCCCTCAACCTTGAAGTTGATATAAGAGCTTTGGCGAAAACCATATTTACGGCTCACGCTACGTCTGGCATCGGCTATCATTTTCTGGTATTCTTTGTCGGTCATCTCACTATCAATCCAGTTCTTATCCACAAAATTAATACAATTTTCGCTAAAGCCGTTACGTTACCATACGTAAAGTGTTTGAACTGAGTGGAAAACATGAAATCTTATCCCTCTTTTATGTGATTCTGCGGTTTCAGCCTCATTTCCCTGTTTTTCCTTCTGTTTTGGCGTTCTTAATATTTACGTATTTGACATACAAAAACGAATACAAAAGAATGATAATGATTGAAATATACCTACTTTTGTATTCTAATTGATAAATATATACTATGGGGTTTGAAAATAAAGAAGAGTTTAGACCAATTCTTACTACTGCCAAAGAATTATTAATAGCAAGTGGTGAAGTGGAACTTGTGAAGATTTTAAATAATGCAGAAATATTGGTAATTCAAACAAGTTATGATAATTGGAATGGAGGTATATATTACTATACCATGTATGTAAATGTTAGTGTCCCTGATTTTGTAAAATTGCAATCCAATAATATCGAAGATATAGAAAAACGTATTTTAGAAGCTTTAAACACAGCTTCTCGATCTATTGATAATGAAGTAGTGGGGCAAGTTTTGATAACACCCAAATCTATTACTAAAGTAGATTGGAGTTTATTAGGTAGTATATCAAAAAAAGACTTAGAAAATAAAATTGAATATTTAAGAAATGTAATGGTTTCTGTTGCAACGGGTGGACAAAAGATACAAGAGGTTGAAAAAGAATATTCTTTAATATATAATCAAGTTGCTACTTGTCTTAAAAAAATAGAGGTTGAGAATCCTAATCCATATAAAAGTTTGTGGGACTGGTATGGAAAATGGCGTAATGATTTTCATACATACCAAGGAAGAAGAGATTATATTAGGAAAATGTACGAATATGTTGTATCTTTATTCTCAGAGAATGAAGATAGTAGAATCGTTGATATAAAAATTGATTTATCGGATTGGGACAAGATAAAGCGTAGTATCGTAGAGATAAAAAAAAGAGAAACGCAAGCTGTTGCTGAAGAACAATATCAAGCTGTTGGAATGCTATGTCGGGAGGTCATAATCTCATTGGCACAATCCGTATATATTCCAGAAAAGCATCCATCTTTAGATGGAGTAGAGATAAGTAAAACAGATGCAAAAAGAATGTTAGATGCATATATTGCCGTAACTCTTGCTGGAAAAGAAAGTGAAGAATTACGTTCTTATGCAAAAGTTACCAATAAATTAGCTAATGTTTTAACGCACAAAAGGACAGCAACTAAGCAAGAAATGTTATTATGTACTTCTGCGACCTTTGCATTGATTAATTTAATTGGAGTTCTTGAAGAAAAATTTTAAGTCATTGTCACTTTATAAATTAAATATCGTTGATAAGAAAACGTATAATTTAATAATGTTGGTGGTTGTAAAAGATTATTTCTAGTACTAAATTTTCGAATCCAATTTTTAGAGGTAGAATTAGGCATTTTTGACAACACCTTAAAAAACAGCTTGATATATTCAAGCTGTTTTTTTTGACCTATAAGGACAATTTAAGACATCATAGGACAAATCGGGACACTCACTGCAGCCTGTCAAAATATAGCATATTTAGTCGTTACCTTTGGACGGGAATAATCCCGTAACCACTAAAATTCCTATTATTTATGGCAAACATAATAAACCCGTCCGTAGAGGGGCAGAAAAAAGACGTGCTGTTGGTCTTGGATAAACAGCAGGGGAAAGTGAGTGCCGTTAAAGGTATCGACAACGAGGGTAATTCCCATATCCTAATAAATGAGTAGTCTTTTCGTGGTTTTATGGAGTTTAGTTTGGTAGATTCACCACTAGTGTCCACTAAAAAATAGGGACGAGTTAAAATTTTCAAATAAATCAGGTTCATAGAGACCGCTTTGATCTTTGACATTATTGAATTTAGTTTTGCTGAAGAGATCCCTCAATGGAGTCTTATCCATGAGTGATATTCCCAGAATCTGCAGTACTTCGTAGGTGGATCTGTCAAGTTGTATATCGTGCTGCATGATAGCTAAGAGACAGTAAGCCGTGATGGCAGTATAGACCTGAATCTTGACTGCATTTTCAGATGTACCCCAGAATTTTTTGATTCGAAGGTGCTGCTTGAGCCATTTGAATAACAGTTCAACCTGCCATCTGTTTTTGTACAGATTGGCAACTTGAAGGGCAGAAATGTGCTTGGCATTTGTAAGAAATGTGAACTCACGTTGGTCATCTTCATCCCAATAACGCACCATCCGGAGTCGTTCCGGATAAGCCTTATGGGAATAGAAACCACTGAATTCTATCTCACAGTCTGATAGTACATTCTTGGGCATTCTTCGTTTCCATTTGATGTTCTTGCATTTGATGTTTTTCTTTGCTCTTACAACGAAGAACGAATCATTCATATGTATCTTGAACAATCGTTTGTGATCGTTGTATGCCCTATCGAATACGTAGTAAGGACCAGATTAATAGGTAATTGCACCCATCGCCTTGATGTCATTCACCTTCGCTTCGGTTACATGAATGAAGGCTGATACCTGAGTCTCAACATCATATAAGGTATGCACCTTGATTCCTCCTTTATGCTTGCGGAACTTAGCCCATGGAAACATCTGCAAACAGAGGTCAATCGTAGTAGAGTCAAAAGCATACACGTTGCCATCAAGCTTAAAGATGTCGTTCACTCTTTGCTTCCTAGCCTGCTCTATCATGTAGAAGGCAAAGTCCTCGAAAATTCGATAGTCACGATTTTCGTTTGCCTTGGCAAGGTTGCTCCGTGTGACATGTTTGCCAACTCCAAGATGGTAGCACTTCTCCTGATGTGCTTGCAGAGCTACAATCAAGTCACGCAGACTTGCGCGATTGCAAAGCTGCCCAAACATCAAGGTCAAGAGTTGATTCCAACAGGTGAAATGCTTCACATAGCGATTGCCATCGTACTTCTTGACGATACGGAAGAACTTGAAGTTATTAAGAAACTCAACCATCTGTGCGAAAACGAATTTATCTTTGTGCATATGCTGTCCATTGAATTTGGCAGCAAAATTACAATTTCAAATCGTTGCGCACGAATTTCTTCTGCAACAAACTAATTTTCAATCATTTCAAAGAACATTTAGCGATTTTTAGTGGACAGTAATGTCCTGATAAAAACAATATAAATCCACCTGTTGCAGGAAAAGAAGCATCCGCCACAAAAAGTGACGGATGCCGATATCAACTCAGTTTCATAGGAGCCACGCCTGCAAGCGTGGTTCCGGTCACAAATAATGTGCGAGTCTCGTCAATCCTACTCGTTGATGAGCGACATACCCTTGCGGATAGCCTCCTCATTGAGAGGAATCAATTTATGATGGCGCTCAGGCAACGACTTCTTCAAGCCTTTTATCACACTTTCCAATGTAACCATCGGGCACACCTTCAAGAGCGCGCCGAGCACAATCATATTGTACGTCTTTGAATTTTTCATCTCCAACGTAGCGTCCATAGCCGCAACATTGTAGACCTTTATGTCCTTGCGCGTTGGAGCGCGATGAATGCCGTAGTTGTCATAGATGAGTATGCCGCCAGGCTTCACCTTGCTCTCAAACTTGTCAAGGCTCTGCTGGTTGAGCACCACAGCGATGTCGAAAGCGTTAAGAATCGGCGAGCTTATCTTCTCATCACTTAGAATCACGGTCACATTCGCCGTGCCGCCACGCTGTTCAGGGCCGTAAGCCGGCATCCATGTCACTTCCTTATCTTCCATCAAGCCCGAATAGGCAAGAATCTTGCCCATCGACAGCACACCTTGTCCGCCGAATCCGGCTATAATAATTTCGTGTTTCATCGTCTACTCATTTTTTAGGTCGCCCATAGGGTAATTGGCAAACATATTCTCTTCCATCCACTTGTTGGCATCTACCGGACTCATTTTCCAGCCAGAGTTGCAAGTGCTGACAATCTCCACCACCGAGGTGCCCTTCTTGTCGAGCGTGTTCTGGAACGCCTTCTTGATGGCAGCCTTCGCCTTGCGCACGGCAGCAGGAGTGTGCACGCTCTGACGCGTCACGTAGCAAGTGCCGTCGAGCAGCGACAGAACGTTGCTGATTTTAAACGGATATCCATTCAGGTCGACACGTCGTCCGTAAGGCGTTGTGGCAGTCTTCATGCCGAGCAGCGTCGTCGGAGCCATCTGTCCGCCAGTCATGCCGTAGATTGCATTGTTGATGAAGATGATTGTAATGTTCTCACCTCGGTTGGCGGCATGGATAGTCTCGGCAGTACCGATGGCAGCCAAGTCGCCGTCGCCTTGATATGTGAAAACGAGGTTACCTGGATACAAGCGGTTTACGGCAGTAGCGATAGCAGGCGCACGTCCGTGGGCAGCTTCAATCCAGTCGATGTCAATATAATTATAGGCGAAGACGGCACAACCCACAGGCGCAATGCCCACAGCGCGGTCTCCGAGTCCCATTTCTTCAATCAGTTCGGCTACGAGTTTATGAACAACACCGTGGCTGCAGCCAGGGCAATAGTGCATGTGATTGTCGTTCATCAAAGCCGGTTTCTTATAAACCAGATTCTCAGGTTTGATAATATCGTTGATGTCCATGACGGGAATGCTTTAGTTATTTCTGATAGATTTTTTGTTTGAACGCTTCGAGAATCTCGTCGGGCGTAGGCACGATGCCACCCAAACGTCCGAAGTGTTCCACTTTCACTGCGCCGTCGACAGCGAGACGCACGTCCTCAACCATCTGTCCGGCATTGATTTCCACTGTCAGCACGCCTTTTGTGCGTTCTGCCAAACGCTTAACCTCTGCATACGGGAAAGGCCACAACGTGATTGGACGGAGGATTCCGATTTTGATTCCTTCCTTGCGTGCTATCTCCACTGCTTTCTGGCTGATACGCGCGATTGAGCCGTATGCCACGATGAGATAATCGCAATCGTCAACGGCATACTCATCGAAACGCACTTCGTTTTCCTCAATTTTCTTGTATGTTGCCTGGAATCGAAGGTTGTTCTCCTCCATCTTTGCAGAGTCAAGTTCAAGCGACGTGATTACGTTGCGCGCACGTCCCGGTGTGCGTCCTGTGGCTGCCCATGGGCAACGTTTGCGCACTTCCTCGTCGGTCAGACGCGGACGCTGCGGCGGAAGCACCACCTTCTCCATCATCTGTCCGACAACACCGTCGGCAAGAATCATCGCCGGGGTGCGGTATTTGAACGCCAAGTCCCATCCGAGACCAACGAAATCACACATTTCCTGCACCGACGACGGAGCCAGCACGATGAAATGATAGTCACCGTGTCCACCACCTTTTGTTGCCTGGAAATAGTCAGCCTGCGACGGCTGGATAGTTCCAAGTCCAGGTCCGCCACGGCTCACGTTGATAACCAAGGCTGGCAATTCCGATGCTGCGATATACGACAAACCCTCGCACATCAAACTGATACCTGGACTCGACGACGACGTCAGCACCACTTTGCCTGTTCCTGCCGCGCCATAGACCATATTGATCGACGCCACCTCACTCTCTGCCTGAAGCACAACCATGCCCGTGGTTTCCCACGGCTGTTCTGCCATCAGCGTTTCAAGCACCTCCGACTGCGGAGTGATTGGATATCCGAAATAGGCATCGGCTCCATAGCGGATAGCCGCGATGGCAAGAGCCTCGTTGCCTTTCATCAATCTTATTTCTTTTTCCATAGTGAAATTCGTTTTTCGATTTGTTAATCTACGCGTACTTTATAAACTTCAATACAAGCGTCGGGACAAACCAACGCACAACTTGCGCATCCGATGCAAGCGTCGGGATTAGACATGTAGGCAAAGTGGTAGCCACGGTCGTTCACCTCCTTTGCCTGTAACGACAAAGTTTTTGTGGGGCATGCCACCACACATAGGTTGCACCCCTTGCACCGTTCTTCGTTAACCACTACTGCTCCTCTGATTTTAGCCATAGTTCTTGTGTTTAATTGCTACAAATTTAAAGTAAAATATGTAATCTTTTTAAGGATTTAGTTCTATTTAATTTTTGGCACAATCGACTTTTTTTTGTGTAATTCCGACTACTCAGAATCGCCTTTTTTGTGCAATCGCACCACATATTGCGCACACTCCATCATTGAGTGTGCAATTCTTCAAATGCATAATTCAAAAAATCGTTGAACGGTTTTGCCAATTGAGCGTCTTTTGCAACTTGCTTCTGCCAATTTCCGGCTGCGAACAATGACTTTTTATATTTTTTTTGCACAAGAAATTCTTTCATTTTGAAAATCTCGGGGCGAGGACAGTCTTTCGGATAGCCTTTTGGCAACGTCTTCAGGCTTTCTCCTATCAGACCGGGATATTCCGATTTGAAAGCAGGACTGTCTATAATCTCAAGAAATTCGTCAAGATTATCGTAGATGTTGCGCCGCAGAAAGCGCAGCACAGGCATTTCCGGAAACCATACGCCACTGAAAAACGCGCAGCCGTCGGGATCAATATGCAGATAGTAGGCGGCCTCCTTGCATTTCTTACCTCCGTGACCAAGCACCACGCCAAAATGGGTCTTATACGGCGATTTGTCGGCTGAAAAACGGATGTCGCGATAGATGCGATACACGCATTGCTCTGGCGCGACTCCGGCAAGATGCGGGTCGAAACGCTCTATTTCGGCAATCAGCACGCCTACCTCTTCCAAACATTGACGGCGGATGTCGTTATACTCTTCTTTATGCACACCAAACCACTGACGGTCATTGTTAACCTTCAGCGCGGTCAAAAAGTCGAGCATTCTGCTTATTCCAGTCATAGCGAGTTAGATTTGTGGTTGCTAATTTAGAAATAAAAAATGTGGTTTCAAAATTTTCGACCGAAAATCTTGAAACCACATTATCAATTTTTTGCGCCGCTACTGCTTCACATTTATAGCTTCCCCGACAGCACTTTCATTGTTTGCACGGTCGAGCACCGTAACCACATAGGTGAAATGGCCATGGTCGGCGCCAAGAGCGTATTCCGGCTTGTAAGTGACACACTGTATCGCCTCTGCGTTGTCGATGTTAACGTCAACGCCCTTGTCAAAACGATAGACCACATAGGCACGCGCCTCCTGCATAGGGTCGGCGGTCGACGGAGCCTTCCAAAGAAGGCGGTCGCCGTCGCGGCGGAGCGAAGTGACCTCGCCGGGCTTCACGTCGTCGATCCACGGATAGTTGGGCACGAGAGCCACTGTGCGCTGCTGATTCATGGCAAGCGAGTCGGCCACGCCCTTATAGTTGGCTGTGATCATATACCCTGGCCACCAGCAGTTACCCTGAATATTGGGCAGCTCACGCGACAGGCGGATTTTGTGATCGAGCTGCGTAGGGTCGGTCGACGGGGCAAGATCTGGAGTGTCCATCGTAGTCTTCACGTTTTGTCCGATGTACATGTGGCGACCGTTGGCGTTGTCGTTCCACCAATACGCCAGTTTCTCCGACGAGGCCACCTTCCTCTCAAGCGTCCAGTAAAGCTGGGGAAGCATATAGTCCACCCATCCTTTTTCCGTCCAAAGCAACACGTCGGCATAGAGGCCGTCGTAGTTTTGAAATCCGTTTGTATCGCTGCCACGCGGGTCGCTCGACTTGTTGCGCCAGATTCCGAACGGACTTATGCCTAAACGCACCCACGGCTTCTGCGCCTCAATCACCTCGTGCAATCCCTCGATGAGCAAGTCGACATTATGACGGCGCCAGTCGCCGCGGTCCATCCCCTCTCCATATTTCTTATACGACTTGCTGTCGGGGAAATCCAATCCATCCACAGGATAAGGATAGAAATAGTCGTCCATATGGATGGCGTCAAAGTCGTAGCGCGTAATCAAGTCTTTGACCACACTCTCAATAAAACTGCGGTTTTCAGGCAAGCCTGGATCGAAATAAAGTTTGCCGTCGTAAGCGACGAAACGCTCGGGATGCTTGTAATAGATGTGGTTCTTTGGCAATTTCTCATTTTTCGATGTCGTCACACGATACGGGTTAAGCCATGCGTGAAGCTCCATGCCGCGCGCATGAGATTCCTCAATCATAAACTGCAGCGGGTCCCAATAAGGCGACGGGGCCTTGCCGGCAGTGCCAGTCAGGAAACGGCTCCACGGCTCCAGTTCCGACGGATAGAAAGCGTCGGCGCTCGGACGCACCTGGAAAAGCACGGCGTTGCAGCCTGCGGCTTTAAGTTTGTCGAGTTGGTCGCAGAGGTATGCCTTTGTCTCATCTGTTGTCATTTTGGCATATTGGCTCTGATGCACTGTGTGGATCCATGCTCCACGGAATTCTTGTTTCGGATTTTCGGCATGCGCCATCGGCAGCGTCAACACCGCCGCGCACAAAGCCGTCAAAATTTGTTTCTTCATTCGAATAAGATATGTTTGTTTGTTGATTTGCCCACGAAGTTACAACGCATCGCCGGAATATGCAAATTTTAGTCTAAACGCTCCATAAATTGTTCCGTAACCCCACATTCGCTTTCGGCAATAGAAAGAAAACATTAAATTTGCGTCTATGATTAAGAAAGTTTTTTTACAAGCGACAATATGCCTACTGCTTGCGGCATGCAGCAACGACCCAAACCCATTGGTGACCGGATACGGCGACGTGCGGTTTCTGCTGTCGGTCGACCCCTCCGTCACTCCTGTGGCGGGAGCGGCTGGCATCGACGTCGACGCCCCTTCTGCCGACGCTTTGGCTCTCTCTGCCATGAATTGCCGCACGGCGACGGTGAAGTCGTGGGCTTCTCTTGCCAAATTCGAGAGCGGATCGCAGAAATTGCCTGTGGGTGAATATATCTTTTCCGCCAGCTACGGCGACAAGGACCAAGAGGGATTCATTGCCCCGACATTTTTTGCCGAGCAACCAAACTGCGTGAAAGAGGATGAAGAAACCACGGTCGACATAAAATGCGGTGTGGCTCAGACTCTTGTGTCAGTTTCGTTTACCGATGCGGCTAAAGATTTGGCGGACAACATTATGATGCGCGCAAAGACTGCATCAGGAGAATATGTGGACTTCACGACCAGCGAAAAGCGGACAGCCTGTCTGCGTCCCGGCAACATGCGCTGCGAGCTTGCCATCGCCGACGCTTCGGGGCGCAAAGTGGCTCTGCAGCCATTCGATGCTTTCGCCGCCAATGCCGCGACACACCATCAATTCCGCTTCGATGCCGACGGCAACAACCTGACATGCGTGTACGATGAACACACGGCATCTACGCCTTACCGGCTGACGGTCGACGACGCTCTGTTCTCCACCCAGTCGCCTACTATCACTGCCGTGGGCTTCGACAACGACAACAGCTACAGCATGCTCGAATACAACAGTCCGGACAAACGGCTCGGTGTTGACATCAACGTGGCTGGAGGTTTGAGAAATTTGTATTTTACAGTCATATCCAACAATATGGATGACAACTACTGGACTGCCGAGACCGACATTGCCGCCACCGACGCCGCCACCCTTGCGTCGCAAGGCATCACTGCCACAGGGCTTGAAAAGGGGGCGACAAACGCATCGCTCGACCTGTCGGCAATCGTGGCCCGGATGCACGCTTCCGAAAGCGGGGCTGCCACCGTGCACAAAATCATTCTGCAGGCACGCGACGAGGCTGGACGCGTAGCGCTGTCGCCAATGGTGCTGACAGTGGAGATACGCCCAGTAAAAATCGCATTGATACAGCCCGCCGCCATACGCCCTTCCGCCGACAAAGTCGCGCTGGAGATTGAATGCAGCGGCGACCTGCCTGCCGACAAACTAACTTTTGAAACGAAAGGTCCGTCAAGCCTTGACCAATGGCAAGAAGTGACAGCCGCAAACGTCAAACGCGTAGCCGTGGGCAGATACACCGCCACCCTGCCTCTCGCTCCTGGCATAAGTGCCACTCTCGTGAGAGCCTCTTACAACGACGGCCTGAAATATACGGAGCCTGTCGCCGTGGAGCGCGACGTGCCCGAATATAAAGTGATGTGCAGCCAAGAAAACATCTGGTCGTCGCAAGTCGACCTGATATTCGAGGGCGACGACCTTAGCGAAGTTGTTCCTTATATCAGCGTCCTTGTGAAACCAAACGGAGGCGGATGGCATCCTGCCGTGACCGAACGCAACGTGGCCGACCGCCGCGTCACGGTAAAAACGCTCACCCCGTCTACTTCCTACGAAATCGCCGTAATCTCAAGCGGCAACGACTCCCATGGGTTCGGAGTGATGACAGAGTCGGCTCTCGAACTGCCCAACGCTGACTTTGAAGACATTGACGAAACCATCAGTATGAAGCACGTGAACTGTGGCGGAAAATATTCCAACCTGTCGAGCTGGATGCCAATCTACAACAAAGCCGACATCATCGTCAGCGAACCGAAGAAGTGGGCAAGCGTAAACAAAAAAACGTGCGCGAAGTTTGCCTCAACCTCAAACACATGGTTCCAAGTGCCTACAACAGAAATCATTCCGTCAACTGGCTCAGGGCAATGGGCCGTGCGGCTGCGCAACGCCGCATGGAGCTGGCACGGAGTGGAACCGGCGCGCGACGCACGCACCGACCGGCACTACTACAGCTCCTATGCTCCCACCCTGGCAAACCGCTCTGCCGGCAAACTGTTTCTCGGCAGTTACTCGGTCGACAAATCCGGCTTGGAGACATATAATGAAGGCATAGCCTTCCGTTCCCGTCCAACCGCCGTCAGCGGCATATACACATTCGTGCAGGACTATCACGACACCTCGGAAACAGGGCTTGTGGTCATCTCGCTTGTCAACGACGAGGACGGGAAAGAAGTGGAAATTGGCCGTGGTGTGGGCTATCTGAAACCATCAACGTCGTTCACGCGCTTCAACGTGCCTGTGGTCTACTCAATACGCAACAAGCGCGCAACGCGCCTGAAACTGATGGTGGCATCGTCAAACCACGCTTCCTATTCAATCGAAGAGGAGTCGCGCAACATCAAGACTTCCGACTATCTGGAGACTGCAGTGTCGACCGGCGCGGAACTGACCGTCGACCAGTTGTCACTACTATACGAATAGTCCGCCTTCCGATAGAAATGCATAGACTGGTTGGAATTCAACCTTGCCCTATGCCGACGTTTCTTGAATATGGATGGTCTATTGGCTATAGCTATCGATCCGAGCTACATCAGCAAGTCGGGCAAGAAGACTCCGCATATCGGTACTTTCTGGTCAGGTTGTGCAAGTTCCATGAAGCATGGACTTGAAATCATGGGATTGGCTCTTGTCGATGTCTATGCCAACAGTTGCATGATGCTGCGCGCCCATCAGACTCCATCTACAGGAGAGTTGAAACTGCGCAACATAACTCTCGTGCAACATTACATAGCGGTCATCAAGCGTTACAAGAAGGATTTGTTGAAGGTCACCGATATCGTTGTCGCTGATGCTTTCTTCTCTATCCGTCCGTTTGTGGATGGAATCAAAGAGTACGGGTCCCATCTTGTCAGCCGCTTCAGCTCCGAAGCACGTCCAGATAGCCGAGGTGCTGGTACTTGCCACACACCAAGCCAACGGAAATGTCATTCACAGAGAAGCATAAACTAAATGTAGAGATTACCCCATCACAACATCCAGCACCATCATCAGCACGAAACCTATGGCGAAGCCGATGGTGCTGAGATTGCTGTGTTGGCCGCTTGAGGCTTCTGGTATCAGTTCTTCCACCACTACGTAGAACATGGCTCCTGCTGCAAAGGCGAGCATGTAGGGGAGGGCGGGCATAATGAGTGAGGCAAGCAGCAGAACGGCTATGGCTCCTATAGGCTCTACCACTCCGCTCAGCGATCCTAACACGAAGGACTTCCATCGGCTGTTGCCTGCCGCACGCATGGGCATTGAGATGATAGCGCCTTCGGGAATGTTCTGAATGGCAATGCCCAATGACACAGAAATGGCTCCGGCTAACGAGATATGCGAAGCGCCGTTTTCGGCTCCTGCAAACACCACGCCTACAGCCATTCCTTCGGGTAGATTGTGGATGGTTACGGCAAGTGCAAGCATAGCTGTCTTTGACAGGTGTGAGCGTATGCCCTCAGGCTCGTCGGTTCCGATATGGAGGTGGGGTGTCAGCTCGTCAATAAGCAGCAGGAAACCTATGCCCATAATGAATCCCACAGCTGCCGGCACTACCGACCATGCGCCGCTGTCAGCCTTCATCTCCATAGCGGGAATGAGCAACGACCATACGGACGCTGCTACCATCACTCCAGAGGCAAAGCCCAATAACGACTTTTGCAATCGCGCAGACATCTCGGCTTTCATCATGAAGACGAAAGCCGAACCAAGCATCGTTCCCAATAGCGGAATCAGAAGTCCAATGATTATTGTTGTTGTCATTCCTGTCATAATCTTTTATCTGTTAGTTACGATGTAAAGATACAATTTCGTTGTGAGTCGGGCAATACCCAAAAGTGATGTCTTCGCCAAAGTGTTTAGTATTCATGCTCCTGCGTCTCCATCCCGAGCAACCATCTGTCCGTATATTCGTCCGTGCGTATCGGCTCGTGCTTTACGCCCTTACTGTCGAGCTCGCTGACAGCTGATGCGAGATTGTTCACCTCGAAAGCGAGGTGGCGCAGACCGGCTGCTTCAGGATAGGAAGGACGTGCAGGAGGATTGGGAAAGGAGAACAGCTCCACTACGTATGTGTCGCCCATCCAGCAGTCTGCCTTCCATGATTGGCGTTTCTCACGATAATGTTAGCTCACGATCTTCAAGCCCAGCACTTCTGTATAGAACAGCTTAGACTGCTCATAGTCAGAGCAAATCACGGCTACATGATGTATTTTGTTAATAAAAATAAGCAAAATATTTATAGAAACAAACAATATCTAAGTTATGATAGATGTTCTAAACATCATCTATGTGTTAGACGCAGATCATGCCTGAAAGTTTAATACCGTAAGAAAACTATATTCATCGTTATGCAATATCATACTTACATATAGGTATTTTTTGCGGAATACCTATTTTTGAGGATGCTCTAAATTTGGTGGTTTTTCTTATGATTACTATTTTTACACCCGTAAATAAATCGTATTTATGCGCCCCGTGTTGTGTTCATGCGGTTTATATAAAGTTTTATAAAGTTAAATATATTATTGTATTATGATTATCGAAAAAGTTCATGCAAGAGAAATCTTGGATTCTCGTGGCAATCCTACAGTAGAGGTTGAGGTTTCATTAAAGTCTGGCGTTGCTGGCCGTGCATCAGTTCCGTCTGGTGCCTCAACAGGTGAGAATGAGGCTTTGGAGCTTCGTGATGGCGACAAGAGCCGCTATTGTGGCAAGGGTGTATTAAAGGCAGTAGAGAATGTGAATAACGTGATTGCACCGGCTTTGGTCGGTTTCTCAGCCTTGGAGCAGCGCGCTGTCGACAATAAGATGTTGGAGCTGGATGGCACTAAGACCAAGTCAAACTTGGGTGCCAATGCTATTCTTGGCGTATCGCTTGCTGTGGCTCATGCAGCAGCCGAGTATCTCCATATCCCGTTGTATCGCTATATCGGTGGCTGCAACACTTACACCCTCCCCGTTCCTATGATGAACATCATCAACGGTGGTGCTCACTCTGATGCACCCATCGCTTTCCAGGAGTTTATGATTCGTCCTGTGGGCGCTCCTAATGAGAAGGAGGCCATCCGTATGGGTGCAGAGGTGTTCCATGCCTTGGCAAAGCTACTGAAGAGTCGCGGCCTTTCTACTGCCGTCGGCGACGAGGGCGGTTTCGCTCCTGCGCTTAATGGCATAGAGGATGCGCTTGAGAGCATCTGCCAGGCAATCAAGGATGCCGGTTATGAGCCGGGAAAGGATGTCAAGATAGCCATGGACTGCGCTGCCAGCGAGTTTGCTGTTCAGGAAAACGGTGAGTGGTATTATGATTATCGACAGCTGAAGGACGGTAAGAAAAAGGATCCTAACGGCAAGAAGCTCACGGCTGCAGAGCAGATAAAGTACTTGGAAGAACTGATTACCAAATATCCTATCGATTCCATCGAGGACGGTCTTGACGAGAACGATTGGGACAACTGGGTGAAGCTTACGTCTGCCATCGGTGACCGTTGCCAGTTGGTCGGCGACGACCTCTTTGTTACCAACGTGAAGTTCTTGGAGAAGGGCATCAGAATGGGTGCTGCTAACTCCATACTTATCAAGGTGAACCAGATTGGCTCGCTTACTGAGACTTTGGATGCTATAGAGATGGCTCATCGTCATGGCTACACAACTGTTACATCACACCGTTCTGGTGAAACAGAGGACACCACCATCGCTGATATCGCTGTGGCTACAAACTCTGGTCAAATCAAGACCGGTTCGATGAGCCGCACCGACCGTATGGCTAAGTATAACCAACTTATCCGTATCGAAGAGCAGTTGGGAAATAACGCGGCTTACGGTTACAGAAAACTGAAATAGACGGGATTAATTATTGTCATTGAATAAATAATAATCGACATTAATGGGTATGAACAACCGTGATGGTTGGCCATGCCCATATTTTTATTTCCTTTTTTTAACAATACTCTGTCAATTCCAATATAATCGTTTGAAAATAAGAGAGTTAATTAATCTAATATAACTAATAAAATTTGATTAAGTGACTGATTATCAGTAGCTTTATGAATCAAGCCACGATATAACTTATCCGGAAATATATTTAGCACCGCTGAGCGTTGGAATACAATAACACTTCAGTACAATTATAAGAATTGGTATTTCTCTGCGACGGGAGTAAACTTGTTTACAAAACGAGGAAGTACAATTGAAAAAATTACCATTTCAGAAGTTCATCCCGAAAAATACATTCAGAATATCAGAAATAACGCAAATATGGTATTGCTGGGAGTAACCTACAGATTTGACTTTGGCAAGAGGCAGAAGAAGGTGAATCGCACATTGAATAATGACGGAGTGGAAAGAGGGGTAGATATTAACTATTAAATTTTTATTTTGGGAAAGATTAAACTTTGTTTGCAAATGGAAAGCACAGACTGTGGTCCAGCATGTCTGCAAATGGTCTGTGCATTTTATGGAAAATTCTCCATTCTCAATTAGCTTTGTGCCATTTCTCGACGGTTGTTTCCTCTTGATAATAGCACTCGTCAAAATATTCAAGCCATGAATCGAGCGTGGACTCTGTTATCTGACCTGAAACAATGTGGTCAATGATATATTTCCATGCATCAAGATAATAGTCGAGTTCGTCGCAACTGCCTCCGCAACTATAATTGACATATTCATCGCAAAAATCTTTCTTTTCTGCCAGGTCATTGATAAAATCTTCGCCAAGCGGCTCATTGCATAAGTCGGAAAACACTTCTTCGATTGGATATTCGCCATAAAGAATTGCCTGCGCCTCCGCCGCCGTCAACGCAAGGGCAAGGGCTTCTCCGCCTCGTCAGTAGGGCAATTTTCACAACCGTCCTCCACGGTAAACCGAAACGTGTAATCGCCAGCTTCTATTCCCTTAATTTCTGCCCGAACCTCTGCCACTGCATCCTCATCTTCCACATCAAGAGCCTCCAGTTTCTCGGCAATGTCGCTCAGCTTTTTTGGAACGACATAATTGACCGACGTCACAAAGCCGTCAGGAAACGCCGTTTCGTATGCCAATTTGGAAGTTGTCATTCATTTTCAACGGCAAATTTAAAACCCTTCAGTACAGCCTATATGCAGAGAAGGCGCATTCTTCAACAGAATGCGCCTTCTTTTTATTTATAAGTATATTTTCTTACTTGCCTTGCAGGGCGGCGATGCTTTCCTTGAGGGTTGCAATCTTCGCCTCAGCGTCAGCTTGCTTTTTACGTTCCATTTCGATAACCTTGGCAGGAGCGTTGTTTACGAATTTCTCGTTGCTGAGTTTCTTCAACACGCTCTGGAGGAATCCTTCCTGATACTTAAGGTCAGCCTCAAGCTTCTTCAGTTCTTCCTCAACGTTGATGTTGTTGCCAAGAGGCACGGCATATTCCGTTGTGCCTACCATAAACGCCGCTGCAGTGGCATCTTTTTCCGACACATTTGCGACTGCCGACAGATTTGCAAGCTTCTTGATGATCGATTCTACCGGCACATTGCCCTCACCCATCACCTGCAACTCAAGTTCTTCCTTGTTAGGAATGTTTTTCTGCAAGCGCACAGTGCGGATACCGGCGATGATGTCCTTTGCAACGTCCATATCAGCGATCGTCTGCTCGCTGAACGCGCCTGCCTTAGGCAGCAATGCTGTCATTACGCTCTCACCGTCTTTGCGCTCGGCGATGTGTTGCCAAAGTTCTTCGGTGATAAACGGCATGAACGGGTGCAACAGACGGAGCAACGCATCGAAAAATCCGAGAGTAGCCTCATAAGTGGCACGGTCGACAGGCTTTCCATAGGCAGGCTTCACCATTTCAAGATACCACGAAGAGAATTCGTCCCAGAACAGCTTGTAGACAGCCATCAACGCCTCCGACAAGCGGAACTTGCCAAACAAGTCGTCGACCTCGGCAAGCGTTTTGTTGAGCACTGCCTCAAACCATTTCACAGCAGTTTTGGCATACTCCGGCTGCTCGATGTCGGCAACCTCCCATCCTTTCACAAGGCGGAAAGCATTCCAAATCTTATTGTTGAAGTTGCGTCCCTGCTCACAGAGAGAGTCATCATACAGAATGTCGTTTCCGGCAGGCGCTGCAAGCATCAAGCCCATACGCACTCCGTCGGCGCCGAACTTCTCGATAAGCATCAACGGGTCAGGCGAGTTGCCAAGCGATTTCGACATCTTACGTCCCAACTTGTCGCGCACGATACCTGTGAAATACACATTGCGGAACGGCATATCGTTCTTGTATTCGTAGCCAGCCATAATCATACGTGCCACCCAGAAGAAGATGATATCCGGACCGGTAACGAGGTCGGCTGTTGGATAATAGTATTTTATTTCCTCATTGTCAGGATCAAGGATTCCGTTGAACAAAGAAATCGGCCACAACCAAGACGAGAACCAAGTGTCGAGCACGTCCTCATCCTGACGCAGGTCTTCAATCTTAAGCTCTTTGTTGCCTGTCTTTTCCTGAGCAAGGCGCAAAGCCTCCTCGACTGTCTCGGCAACCACATATCCGCCCTCCGGCAAGAAATATGCCGGGATGCGGTGTCCCCACCACAATTGGCGGGAGATACACCAATCCTTGATATTGGTCATCCAATGACGGTAAACGTTCTTGAACTTTGACGGATGGAACTTGATGTCGTCCTGCATCACAGCATCGAGAGCCGGCTTTGCAAGCGCGTCCATCTTAAGAAACCACTGCATCGACAGTTTCGGCTCGATCACAGAGTTTGTGCGTTCTGAGTGGCCCACCTTATTGGTGTAAGCCTCAACCTTCTCGAGCAGCCCTGCCTCGGCGAGATCTTTCTCAATCTGCTCGCGCACCGCAAAGCGGTCCATACCCACATAAAGTCCGGCAGCCTCGCTGATTGTTCCGTTGTCGTTGAAGATGTCGATGCTCTTCAAGTTGTGTTTCTCGCCGAGCATATAGTCGTTGACATCGTGAGCAGGAGTCACTTTCAAGCAACCCGTACCGAACTCAACATCGACATAGTCATCCTCAATCACAGGGATTTCACGTCCAACGAGAGGCACAATCACACGTTTGCCTTTAAGATGGGCGTTTTTCGGGTCGTTGGGATTGATACACATCGCCGTGTCGCCCATAATCGTTTCCGGACGTGTTGTGGCAACAATTGCATAGCCGTCCTCACCCACGATTTTATAACGCAGGTAGTAGAGCTTGCCATGCTCTTCCTTGTAGACCACCTCCTCGTCGCTGAGAGCTGTCTGCGCCGCAGGATCCCAATTGACCATACGCACGCCACGGTAAATCAAGCCTTTGTTGAAAAGGTCGACAAACACGTGAAGCACACTCTTCGAGCGCACCTCGTCCATCGTAAACGCCGTGCGGCTCCAGTCGCACGAAGCGCCAAGTTTCTTCAGCTGCTCAAGGATGATGCCGCCATGCTCCTCTTTCCATTCCCACGCATGTTTAAGAAACTCATCGCGTGTAAGGTCGGTCTTCTTTATACCTTTCGAAGCAAGACGCGCCACCACCTTCGCCTCCGTTGCAATCGACGCATGGTCGGTTCCCGGCACCCAGAGAGCGTTCTTGCCCTCCATCCGCGCGCGGCGGATAAGGATGTCTTGGATTGTATTGTTGAGCATGTGTCCCATATGGAGCACACCAGTGACATTTGGCGGCGGGATAACGATTGTATACGGCTCCCGGCTGTCGGGAGTCGACTTAAACAAGTCGTGTTTCAGCCAATATTCGTACCATTTTCCCTCTACTTCCTCAGGGCTGTACTTCGACGCTAATTCGTTCATATTGTCAATAATTTTCAATTTCTATATAAGATGTGCAAAGTTACTCATCTTCGCCGAGAATTTCGATAAAGATTGTTATTATTTCGATTTTTTTGTCCGGTTTTGTCATCCCATGACTAACTTTGTATGAGCAAAACATATTTATGATGAAAAAAGTAGCAAAGATTTTTGTTTGCGGCTTGGCAATGACAGCAGTTTGCATGGCATCTGCCGAAGCCCAGGATTTAAAAGATTTATTAAACGGTCTTGGAGATGTGGTAAAAGAGACCGTGGCACAAAACAAAACAGTGACCGTAGCCGAGCTCAAAGGCACATGGAAGACAACCGGGCCGGCATTGGTGCTGAAATCAGGCAACATTGCCCAGCAGGCTGGCGGTTCGGCTATGACCACTGCAGCCGAAGCCAAACTCAAGCCCTACTACAAAAAGTTGGGACTGCTCAACACTTCCTGTGTTTTCGACTCCGAAGGAAATTTCACGCTCACTGTGAAGAAGGCACCCATCAAGGGCAAACTCACAGCCAACAGCGACGGCACGTTTAAAATGCAACTGCTCTCAACCATCGCCGGACTCACCAACGACGAGCACTCTATGACGGTCTACGTTCAGAAAGTGGGCAACGAGATGTCAATTTCCATGGATGTTAAGAAACTGATGACGATTGTGCAGGCGGTGGCAAAGAAAGGCGACCTGAAGACAATCAACACCGTGACGTCGATGCTGTCGAACTACGACCACATCTGCATCGGCTTCCGCATGAAAAAATAGCTTCCACACAAGCTTCTATGAAAAGAGTTTCCCCAACGGAGACTCTTTTTCCTTTTTTTTTGTCTATCTTCGCACATACAAACTGACGGATATGAAAAAACTGATACTGCTCATCGTGCTTGCAGCCGCCGCTTACGGAGGCTATAAAATATGGATTTCCGACGGCGAGGTGCTGAACGACTACATTGGCGAAGAGAATGTGACGAAGGCCAAGGAACACCTGTCGGCACTGACCGACAAGCCAGCGACTGCCGACACTGCCACAATTGCAGCCAACTGGTTTGCAACCGGACCGGCGGTTTATTTAAAGTCGGGCAATGCTGTGGGCAACCTCAGCGGGGAAGCCGTGGCCGCCATAGCCGAAAACCGACTGACACCCTACTATGAGCAACTGCAGCTCGATGACACTCATATTGAGTTTTCCGACGAAAACACCTTTGTCATCTTCGTGCGCGACGTGCCCGTGGAAGGACGCCTTGACAGGATTTCAGGCAACAGTTACAACCTTTCGCTCCACTCATCGCAGGTACGCATTCCGGCTGCCTACAGCAACCAGAAGGCTTATCTGCAGAAAGACGGCAACCGCATGACGCTCACCGTCGACGTCAAACAACTTATCGGATTGGTGTCGGCGGTTGCCGACAACGCCGACAACGCCACGTTTAAAATGGCTATGCGGCTGACACGACAATACGACAACGTGTGCTTAGGATTCCACTTCAAGCGCGCCGAGCATCCCGGCAAATGAGCTGCAGCGCCTGCCGCCGACGCTGATGTCGGTGGCTGACACAACAGACACCTCCACCTTGCCGTCGTCACCCACAGCATAACCGCTGCGGAGCAACGCATTTGTTGCCCAATGACTCAACGACGGGTCGCCGCAACGCAATGCCACCGACCTATGTCCGGCAGGCAGCACCGCGGCAAACTCTCCTGTCAGCATATCGAAGGTCACCGAGCGCGACAGAAACAGTTCATCCAACCGTCCCGAAAGCACCAAATCCTCCGTCTGCCCGTCAACGATTACGCCCCCTGGCAAAAGCAGCCACAAGCGGTCGCTGAGCGACAACGACAACGAGACGTCGTGCGACGACAGCAGTATGGCCTTGCCTTCGTTGTAAGCCAGACGGTGAAGCAGCTGCAACACGTCGACACGGCTTGCCACATCGAGAAACGAGGTAGGCTCATCGAGCAGGATTACGGGTGTCTGCTGCGCCACAGCGCGCGCAATCATCGCTTTCTGGCGCTCGCCGTCGGAAAGTTCGGCGACAAATTTTTCAGCCTTATGGCTTATTCCCACCGCCTCCATCGCCTCTGCCACAATCTCACGGTCGCTGCTGTCAAGACGCCCGAGGAATCCCGTGTGAGGCTGACGCCCGAGTCCCACAAGTTCCTCAACAGTCAATCCGCCGGCTTGAGTGCGGTCGGTCGACACGACGCTCACCATCTTGGCCAACTCCTTGCGGCTCATTGATTTCAACGATTTTCCATCGACAAGCACATCCCCCTGCAGCGGCCTCTGCGTCCCGGCAATGGTGCGCAGCAAGGTTGACTTGCCGGCACCGTTTGCGCCAAGCATACTCACAAGCTGTCCGCCGCAAAGCGACAGGCATGCGTCAGCCACCACAACATTTGTTTTCTTGTCCACAACATATCCGGCAGACACGTTTTTAATTTCGAGCAAGCGTTTCATCTCTGTCAGTTGAAATAGAATATCTTACGGCGGTTGATTATCACGTAAAGTATCACCGGCACACCGACAATCGGCGTGATTGCATTTATAGGAATCATACCATTGTCCATCGGCAACACACTCACCAGCGTGCACGCCATTGCCACAACCGCGCCGGCAAGGATAGCCACAGGAATCAACCGGTAGTGGTCGGACGTGCGAAGCAGCAGACGCGACACGTGGGGCACCACAAGTCCGATAAATCCTATAGGACCGCAGAATGCCGTGACAACGGCTGTAAGCAGTCCGGTGACCACAAGCAGCACATTGCGCGTGGAGCGAAGGTTGACGCCAAGGTTTTCAGCATAACGCCTGCCCAGCAGCAAGGCGTTGAGCGGCTTTATCAGCAGCAACGAGGCGGCAAGCCCCGCAACCACAACAGCGGCAAAAACCGGCAATTGGCGGAGCGTGACTCCGGAGAAATTGCCAAGTCCCCATATCACAAACGAATGCACGCCCTCTTCTGTGGCAAAGAAATTAAGCAACGAGATTGCCGACGAGGCGATATAACCTATCAAGATACCAACAATCAGCAACATCGTGCTGCTCTTCACAACGTTTGACATCACGAGCAGCAAAGCCATCACAACCATCGCTCCCACAAATGCGCCGGTAAGCGTGGCTACATATCCGCCAGCGGCGACACCAAGTACAGTGGCAAACGAGCTGCCGAACGCAAGCATAGCGCATCCGGCACCCAGACTTGCCCCCGTGGAGATGCCAAGAATCGAAGGGTCGGCGAGCGTGTTGCCAAACAGAGTCTGCAACAGCAGTCCCGACACGGCGAGCGCTCCTCCGGCAAGCGCAGCCGTGACGACAAGCGGCAGCCGACTTTCGAATATTATAAAATTCCACGGCTCATAGTCTGACGGACGACCGGTCAGAATGCGCCACACCTCAACAGCCGGCACATCGACTGTGCCCACAAGCAGAAGCGACAAAGCGAGAGCGACTATCGCAAAAACGAGCAAAGCCGTCACTATACGGAAACGTGCCATCTATCAATCCCCCATCGGTTTATAATATTGCAACGAGTAGTCAGGCAACAAGTCGGGATGAAACAGTTTCACGTATTCGCGAAGCAGACGCTCGGGGTGGAACGGTGTTTCCTCAAAAATCCCGCTTGTGGCGGAATCGACATAATAGACTCCATGATTGGAAAACGCGCTGAAACGGTCGTTGTGCGGATAAAGCGCAAGCATTAACTTGCGGTCAAGCGTCTGTCCGTAGACAGTGACAAGCCAGAAGTCGGCTTTCTGAGCCTTGTCGAGCACCTGCGGAAAGTCGAGCGACAACGATCCAGTCGACTGGTCGGCAGCCCATGGATATGCTGCGCCGGCATCGGCATAAAGCGAAGCCTTGTAGCTTTTGCCTCCTGGCACATACCATACTCCGTTGATGGCATATTCTGAAATCACCATGGGATGCTTGTCGGCTTTCTGAGCAACAGCCTTCACCTCGGCATAATCCTTAGCCACCTGTGCATAGACCTTCGCTGCTTGGTCGCTCTTGCCGAAGAGCAGTCCGATAAACTCAATCCAGCGTGCGCGGTTAAGGGGCGTGGACTCCATATAGTCTGCCATCTCAACAATAGGTATTCCCATATTGCCTATCGCTCCATAACCGCTGTTCTGCATCGGCGACAGGAATATGGCCTCCGGCGCGGCACTGACGATACGTTCAGTGGATGGCGACATCGACGAGCCGCAGTCGGATATCTTTCCGGATTTCAAACCGGCAACCACTTCGGGTGTCTTGAAATACTGTGCATCGAGCACTCCGACGATGGCATTTCCGCAGCCCAGCTCCACAATCGGACGGGCATACACATCACTGTAGACCACCGCCGAGCGCAACGGCACTTTTATCACCGTCGCATCGGGAAGCCCGTCGGGAAGCGGCTTGTCGCGTGGCACAAGCGCATAGCGGTGAAGTGTCTGTCCAGCCTTCCACGGGTCGCGCACGGTCACCAGCGTATATCCGTCTTTCTCCTCTATGCCGAGCAGCTCCGACTCGATTTTTTTCTCTCTACCGCATCCTGCCAGCACGAGCACCGCCAGCAACAGCATAAATATCCTTGTTCTCATCGATTATATTTTTTCACTGATTAAAAAATAAGCAATACAAAGGTAGTCCAATGCCGACTACAAACAAAATATGCCTTTTGAAAATTTCACAATAAAAAAACATCCCAGAAACTTCACAGCCTCCGAGATGCCAAAATTCACACATGAAACAAATCTTATTTTCTTGCACTTGTAATGCCATTGTCAAGGACGGCCTCCGCCAAATGCAGTGCCTACTATACCGACACTGCCATACAATATAACGTATCGCCATCCATCGTAAAAAAAACATTTACGTATGTCGAAATGTTCACTTTCCAAACAGAGATTACGCAACTCCTGCATTCCGCCATCAACACGAGTCATCACAAGCGAAGTTTCCGCCTGCGACGACACCGACATTTCCAGCAACAATGCTGGAACAACAAACATCCTTTTCATAATCAAAACTTAAAAATCCAAACCTAAAACCATTGTATCACCACAAAAGTAATACACGCACCTTATAAAAACAACACTTTTGATATTTTCACTGCGTTTTTACCGACAAATTGACAGTTTCATACGAAAAACCCCGAAAAACTTCGCAGCCTCCCGGGGATCATCACACATAAAACAAATCAATATGAAATAAAAATTCTTTTAATCTATTCGCTTATCGAACTATGCCAATTGCCGACAAAACATCTGGAATTTGCCAGAGAAGCTTTGCCTGGACATTGCATCTATTTTTCAAACCTCCTTTTTCAAAATCTATATATCCTACCTCTTTTCGACGGCAAATTTATCACTTTGTAAACACAATTCCAAATAAATCCAACAAAATGTCACATTTTATCGACAAAAGATTGTCTTTTTCCATTTTTAAAGATTTGGATTCGTTTTTTTAGATTTCAAAATCAGAGAAATCCGGAGTGCCGGCAAGCAAAGAGGCGCAAAAAGCCAGACGCGTATACACACAAAAAGAACCGTCATCGCAAGAATACGACAACGGAACTATTCGTTCTGCGTAACCCTATTAAAGTATTACTTATTGATAGAGTGAGAAACCGACAGACGTGCACGACCTTTAGCACGACGGCGAGCAAGCACCTTGCGTCCGTCGGCAGTCGACATTCTTAAACGGAAACCGTGTTTGTTCACTCTCTTTCTGTTCGAAGGTTGGAATGTTCTTTTCATTTTTGTATCTTATTTCGTTATTATTCAGTATTTCGGACTGCAAAAGTAACCATTAATTTCCTAAAAACAAAGCAATCAGTCCAAATATTTCAGAAATATTTTCACATTCTTCTGATTTTCAAACCGATACATTAGCGCAAACGGTCGCAATCGTGGATGATTTTATAGTCTTTTTGGATACGGCTCTTCGCCATCAGCGTGCAGGCAAGCGCAAGCACAGGCAGCGGAGCTGTCATCGTGAATCTCGGCTCAACAACTGCCATAAAATATCCGCCAGCCACAACGGCAATTTCCGCCAACATGAGCAGAACGCCTACAGAACACAGCATTTGCTGCATTTTCAGGTTTTTAAACTTAGTGATTGTGACAAGCAAAAACACTGCAATTGCGGCGGCAAGTACACGTGCCACCAAGACAGCGCCGCCCAATTCAACCACCGGCTGCGCAACACGCAACGGCTCGACCGCCGGGAATGCCGCCGCCAAAGCCATCGCTATCACTGAAATAAGCAGATAAACCGTCTGCCAACGTTGTAGTACCATATTCTATTTTTTTCTGCAAATTTACTATTTCCTCCAAATCCTGACAACACCTCGCCAACTTTTGCAATGACTTATGGCAAGATTTTTGCTCTTTATTTGTATATTCGCAAATAAATTCAATATACGACAATGACCGACTTCCACAAAAAAAGCATTCAATCGCTGCTTTCAGAGAAACGCCTTGCTGAGGCGTTCGCCGAACTGCGACAGACGGCACAGACGCTGCAAAACTGGCAATTGAACAACCGGCTCGACGAGCTGGAGGAGTCATACAAATATATGATCCGCTATGTTGCTGACGGATGCAACGACCCTCAACGCGAGGAAATCCACAACGGCATCACCGCAAAACTGATGGAGCTTGCCGACATTACCGAACAAGAGCTGACAGTGCAGAACTCGCCTAAACTATACTACGAGACGCTGCGCATGGAGCGCAAATACCCCAGAAGTCTGGAGGCGCTGCTCGAGGCATACCGCGAATGCGCCGACAAGACAGCATTGTTCTACGAGCTGCCGGCAGACAAACGCGACAGTGACCAGGAGAGAACTCTGCTAATGGAGAAAGAAAAAGCCGCCAACGCTGTTTTCAAGCATATATGGGTCACTTTTCCCGTGACCGCCAACGAATCCGGCACGCTCGACAAGCTGTTTGCCGACGCCGACGCCACGGCAGAAATAAAGGAATTGGCGATGGCGGCGACAATGCTCAGTCTGCTCGAGCACTACAGCGAGCACCTTCTGCTGTCGCTGCTCGACCTCTATGCCGCAAACGCTTTCAACGACGCATCGCTGTCAATGAAAGCGCTGTGCTGCGCGCTGATTGCCATGCACTGCCACCGCGAAACCATACAGCACTCAAGCGCCATCTCACTGCGTATTGCCAACATTGCCGACAGCGAGCGCGGACGCCGCGACATCATGACCGTGTTTCTGCAATTCATCCGCAGCCGCTCCACTGAGAGAATCAGTCAGAAGGTGCGCGACGAATTGGTGCCTAAACTGATGAAACTAAGTCCGGAGATGCGGCGCAAGATGCGCGACGGGTTTTCAGACGACATCGAAGAAATGGCAAAAAACCCCGACTGGCAGGAAATGCTCAACGAGTCGGGCATCACCTACAAGATGCAGGAGCTGAGCCGCATGCAGGCTGAAGGCAGCGACGTGTTTCTCAGCTCGTTCGCCAGGCTGAAGAACTTTCCATTCTTCAACGACGTGGCGAATTGGTTTGTTCCGTTCACACCACGCCACTCGAGCATATTCCGCGTGTTTGCCGGCAACAGCGGCAGCATGTTGCTGTCGATGGTTGACCGCACAGGTGCATTCTGCGACAGCGACAAATTCTCATTCGCCCTGTCGGTAGCCACGATGCCCGACCAGCATCGCTCGATGATGATGGCACAATTCGACGAGCAGCAGGAGCAGGTCATCAACGAAATGGCAGGCAGCCTCCCCAACCCCGACAAGCTGCGGGAGAACATCGCCAACAAATATGTGCAAAGCCTGTACCGCTTCTTCAACCTGTTTCGCAGCCGCAACGATTTCTACAACCCATTCTCGACAAGGCTCAACCTTATTGACGTGCCGTTTGTCAGCGACGCCCTTTCCGACACAAAAAGCCTGCGGCTGATTGCCGAGTTTTATTTCAGTATGCAATGCTACACCGACGCGCTGTCGACATTCGGCAAAGTGTTGAAACAAGACTCGCCTACTGCCTCCGACTATCAGAAGACTGGCTACTGCCACGAGCAACTGAAACAATACGTGCTTGCCACCGCCGACTATGAGAAAGTCGAGCTGCTCAAGCCCAACGATGTGTGGACCCTCAAGCATCTGGCTCTTTGCTACAGGGCCGTAAACGATACGGAGAAAGCCATCGCCAACTACAAACGCGCGGAAACACTGCAGCCCGACAATGTGGCGCTTGCCAACAATATTGCCAACTGCCTGCTTGAAGGCGGACGGATTGAGGAGGCGTTGAAATACTTCTTCAAAGTGGACTATCTGGCATCAAAAGGCGAACGGACAATGCGCCCCATCGCCTGGTGTTCGTTCCTGATTGGAAACTACAGCCAAAGTGTGGACTACTACAACCGCATCATCGCCAAGCAGCCCGGCGCAAACGACTACATCAACCGCGGACATGCCCTGCTATGCAGCAGACAGGTGAAAGACGCCGTGGCAAGCTATATGGACGCCGTTGACAAATCAGGCGGCAGTGAGGTGCTGAAAACACTTGACGACGACCGCCACTACCTGCTCGACGCCGGTGTGGACAAACTCACCATCGCGCTGATATTCGACAAAATCCGATACAAAGGTTTGGGCACTTCGGAAAATATGTAGTAAATTTGCAAAAACATCAGTTATTATAAAAATATGAATTTCAAATCATTAATCATTCCATTATTATTTACAGCACCAATAATGACAAACGCTGAAAATATATTCTTTGAGGAATTCAAAACGACACACAACGTTGTGCCGTTCGACAGAATCGAGAAGAGTTTCTATGAGGAAGCAGTCGATTCAGGTATCAAACAAGCAGACCGCGAAATCGAGGTTATCGTCAACCAGCGCTCGCGCCCTACGTTTGAAAACACTATCGAGGCGCTTGAGAATGCCGGAGAGATGCTCAACCGCACGCTGCTCACATTCTATCCAATCCTGTCGGCCGACGGCGACGAGGAAATGAACCAGATTTCGCTGCGCATCGCCCCGAAACTGGCTGAGCACAGCGCAAACATTTCCCTTAACGAGAAATTGTGGCAACGCGTAAAGGAGGTCTACGAAAACCGCGACAAACTCGACCTCAACACTGAGCAGAAAACGCTGCTCAAAAACACCTACGACTCGTTTGCCCGCAGCGGTGCAAACCTTGAGGGCGCCGACCGCGACGCTTATCGCAAGCTTCAGGCGGAATTGTCGGAACTGACGCTCAAATTCGAGCAAAACACGGTGAAATGCACTGCCGCGTATGAATTGTGGCTCACAAAAGACGACCTTGCTGGTCTGCCGGAAAGCACGGTGGAGGCTGCCGCTCTTGCCGCCAAGGAAAAAGGCAAAGAGGGTCAGTATCTTATCACGCTGCAACAGCCCACTTACATGGCGTTCATGAAATACTCCTCACGCCGCGACCTGCGCGAGAAGCTGTACAAGGCATACAACACGCAATGCGTCGGCGGAGAATTTGACAACACAAAAATCCTGAGCCGCATCGCCGAAGTACGCTACGAGATCGCCAAACTGCTTGGCTACAACACGTATGCCGACTACAGCCTTGAGGACACCATGGCGCAAACTCCTGCCAACGTCTACAAATTGCTCAATCAACTGCGCGACGCCTACAAGCCGGCATGGAAAAAGGAGCTGAAAGAGCTGACCGACTATGCTCAGAAACTCGAAGGCAAGAAAATCCAGCTTCAGAACTGGGACTACTCATACTATGCCAACAAGCTGAAAAACGAGAAGTACTCTTACAATGACGAGGAACTCCGTCCTTACTTTGAGCTCAACAACGTAATCAAGGGTGTGTTCGGTCTTGCAACACGCCTCTACGGCTTGCACTTCACCGAAAACCAGAACTATTCGGTATACCATCCGGAAGTGAAGTCGTTTGACGTGACCGATGCCGACGGCAACTTCGTCGGTGTGCTCTACACCGACTTCTTCCCACGCGACACCAAGCGTTCAGGCGCATGGATGACTGAATTCCGCCCGGAGCGCATCGTCGACGGCGTCAGCCAGCGTCCGCACGTAACTCTGACAATGAATTTCACAAAGCCTACAGAAACAAAGCCTTCCCTGCTTACGTTCTATGAGGTGGAAACGTTCATCCATGAGTTCGGACACGGCCTGCACAGCCTGCTCGCTCAGACTAAATATCAATCAATGTCGGGAACCAACGTGTACCGCGACTTTGTGGAGGTGCCGTCGCAATTCAACGAGAACTTCTTGACACAAAAAGAATTCCTCGACAGTTTCGCGCGCCACTACCAGACAGGCGAGGCTATTCCTCAAGAGCTTGTCGACAAGGTGATCAAGTCATCGCAATTCGGCGCGGCGTATGCCTGCCTGCGCCAGCTCAGCTTCGGCTACCTCGACATGGCATACCACACAACGACCGCACCTGTGACCGACCCTATCACGTTCGAACGCGAGGCGATGAAGCAAGTGCAGATGTTCCCGGCCGTTGACGGATGCATCATGGCTCCGCAGTTCAACCATATCTTCTCCGGAGGTTATGCAGCTGGCTACTACAGCTACAAATGGGCAGAGGTTATCGAGGCCGACGCTTTCCAATATTTCAAGGACAACGGCATCTTCAATCCTGAGATTGCCAAGTCATGGAAGGACAACGTGCTTAGCCGCGGCGGCACAGAAGCCCCTATGGTGCTCTACAAGCGTTTCCGCGGTCAGGAGCCTACAATCGACGCTCTGCTGATTCGCGACGGCATCAAAAAAGAAACTAAAAAGAAGAAATAATCAATATTTCTTCGCAATCCCACCAAAATGGAAAGGCGCCGTTTGGGCGCCTTTTCTATTTTTCATATTTTAAATTACAATTTCTTCACCACCTTTGCCGGATTTCCGACAGCGACACTGTTGTCAGGAATGTCGTGGACCACGACGCTGCCGGCACCTATGGTGCATCCCGACCCTATGCTCACTCCAGGCAGGATAGTTGCGCCACCGCCAATCCAGCAGTTGTCGCCGATGTTGACCGGCCGCGCCCACTCGTCGCGGGAGTTCCGTTTTCCAGGGTCGACATCATGGCAAGCCGTGTATATCCCAACATTCGGTCCGATAAAGCAATCGTCGCCGATGGTCACATAAGCCTCGTCAAGCACCGTCAGCCCGAAATTTGCGAAGAAGCGCTTGCCCACACGGATGTGCTTGCCATAGTCGCAATAGAAAGGCTGGTTGATAAATGTGTCGTCGTCCATCTTTCCCAATATTTCTCTGAGCTTCAGATTCCGTTCCTTAATCAACGTTGGTCGTATCTGATTATATTCCCAGCAGAGATCCTTCACGCGGTTCAGCATCTCCAACAGCTCCTTGTCGACGGCTGAATACACCTCGCCGTCAAGCATTTTCTGATATTCGGTTTTCATTCTCACGACAAATGCTCCACGCGCGACGTGTCCTTGCTGAACGTATAGCCGTTTGCCTGATGGGTGGCAAGCACAAGCACTTCGGCAATCTGCACATGCTCCGGCGCGTTGGCGGCATACAGCACCACATCGGCTATGTCGTCGCCGTTGAGCGGATGGATGCCGGCATAGACGCTGTCGGCTTTCGACTTGTCGCCACGGAAACGCGTGACGCTGAAATTGGTTTCCACAAGTCCGGGCTTCACGTTGGTGACGCGCACACAGGTGTCGACAAGGTCGATGCGCAAGCCGTCGGAAAGAGCCTTCACTGCCGCCTTCGTGGCGCAATACACATTGCCTCCGGCATAAGCCTGGTCGCCCGCAACGCTGCCTATATTGATTACGTGCCCGTGGTTGCGCTCCACCATGTGTGGCACAACGAGGCGCGTCATCGTAAGCAATCCCTTAATATTGGTGTCGATCATTGTTGACCATTCATCGATGTCGCCCTCAAATTCTTTGTCAAGGCCGAGAGCAAGCCCGGCGTTGTTGACCAGCACGTCAATGTCGCGCCAACGTCCAGTAAGGCTGTCGAGAGCCTCCTGCGCCGCCTTGCGGTCGCGCACGTCGAAAGCAAGCGTAGTCACCTCCACTCCTTCCAATTCAGCCTTCATAGCCTCCAACTTTTCCTTGTTGCGCCCGGTCAGCACCAAATCGTAGCCGCTACCGGCGAATTTACGGGCACAAGCCTCTCCGATTCCGCTCGTAGCCCCCGTTATCAATGCTATTCTGTTCATTGTTGTCTAAGTTTTTTTTCAAGGCAAAATTAGCAATAATCAGTAAAAAATGGCACCAACCCGCATTTTTTAATTCTTTTGTTGCCCACCAGAGCCATTGCCGCCACCCTTCATCACGTCGTCGTTGCTGATTGAGCGTTCCGTACGTTTCACGTTTACATTCATACTGCCAAGCCTCCATGACAGGCTGACTCCGAAGCGGCATGCATAATCCTTGTAATGCGACGTCTGCCGATAAGTGTCGGTGACAGTTGTGCTTGAATATTTTTTCCATGCCGAAAAGAAGTCGCTCGCAAATAGAGATACCTCCATACGGTCTTCTTTAAGGAATGAGCGGTTGAGCGAAAGTCCGTAGAAATTATATGACCCCGACCGGCCTTGCAGCGAAATGTAGGGTGCGCCGTATCCACCGTAAGCCGTAAAATCCAGCTTCCACGGCAAACGTTGCCGCAGTTGTGCATAAAGATTGCCACCGAAACCACTGTTGCTTGAACCGAGTTCTTTGCTCCGCAAATCAACATAGCTGCCACTTGCCGACAACATGAAGCTTGTTTTATCAGTGATGTTCCAACTCATCCATACCGACAACGATGTGCGTTGCTCGCGCACGTAGTTTCCATAAGTTGAATTGCGCACGCCATCTCCGTCGACAAACGAATAGCCCGTCACGCCATTGTTGACAAAACTATAGCGCGCGTCGGCATTGAGGTTTACCTTCGAAGTGAAAATATTGTAACTCAAACTGATGCTATGGCTCTTCTCCGTCGACAAGTCCGGATTGCCGTAGCTTACATCGTTGGGCGTCGCCGAAATGCGGAACGGATTAAGGAACCAGATGCCCGGACGGTTCAAGCGCATATTGTAGCCGACGCGGATATTTGACATCTCCGAAAGCCCATAGCTTATGGCCGCCGACGGCACCACATCGTCAAAATTCTTGCTGAAGTTGCGGTCGGGATGACGTTCATATTCCACGTTCATAAACGTATGCTCATAGCGCACACCCGTCTTGAACCCGAATTTCTGTATTTTCAGATTATAATCCGCATATGCCGCCACAATGTTCTGACGCTGGCTGTAGTCAACCGAACTGTCTTCGTCGCCCGGCAAAGAGCCGTCAACCTGCTCCAGCAGCAGCGTCTGGCTGTCGCTGGCATTTTTGCGCGCAATGAACTTCATTCCCGCATCCACATAATGGTGTTCATTGATGGGATTCACATAGTCTACCTGCACGGTGTGCTCCGCAATGTGCGATTTATTGTCCTGTCCCTGAGCATACGTGAGAAACGGCACCGATACCACATCGGAATACGTTGTTTCTGTCTGTGTCCGCCTCGGTGATTTGTCAAACTTATACGACACTGTCAGCAACTCGTCTTTCTTCTTGAACGAATGCTGATAGTCGACGCCTACCGAATGGCTGCCATATTTCGACAAGCTTTTGTCCAACGTATTGTAGGAATAGACCGGCACCTGTGCCGCATCAAGCATTACGAACGACGACGTGCCGTGGCTATTGTCGCGCCATGTGTAGAAATCATAACTGAACGTCACAAGATTGAGCGAGTCTGCCTCGTAACTGCCCGACAGCGATCCATAGTGCATCTGCGAGCGGCTGCCGTCAGCGCGGCTGACACTGCGTAATGTCTGTTTCACTCTTCCGTCGGAGTCATAGTCATCACGCTCATAGTCAGACGAAGAACTATTGTTGCGGCTTTCATAACTATACGAATAGTTGCCGCTCATCGTGAATTTCCCAACTTGGACCGAACCGTAGGCATAGGCCGACGGACCTTTGTTGCTGCCGGTCAGTCCGGCCGAAAGGTTATACCCCTGCATCCTTGAGCCCTGCGTGACGATGTTTATGATTCCGCCCACTCCCTCCGCGTCATATTTGGCACCGGGGTCGGTTATCACCTCTATCGACTTCACCGAACTTGCCGGCAGGCTGCGGAGCACCTCCTTCGGGTTGTTGCTCATCATCGTGTTTGGTTTGCCGTTGACATAGACCTTGAAATTCGACGAACCTTTCACCGTTATGTTGTCCTGACCGTCGACCGTCACCATAGGCACCTTGCGAAGCATCTGGATAGCCGTTTTCGACAACGCCTCGGGGTCGTCTTCAACGCGATATGTGACTTTATCGATATCCGCCTTCACCAAAGGCTTCTGCGCCACCACGCTGACCTCTTCAAGCTCAACGCCGGAAACAAGCGCCACGCGTCCGAGGTTGCACACACGCACCGAGTCGCCCACCGCAAATTCAATGGAACGTTGACGCATACCTGTGCCGCTTACCGTCAGCGTATAAACTCCCGGCTCAGCCAGTTTCTCGTCAAACGCGCCGTCGACTCCGCTTATGCCGAGCGTCGGTTCTGTTCCTCCGCGCTTGTCTACACGAAGCGTGGCATACGGCACCGGCTCATTTTCCAACGAGTCGACAACCACTCCTACAACACTGAAATTTTTGGAATTACCTATCCCAGCAAATGCCGTCAGCAACAACACGGCAACAAGAATCCGCTTCATCAAAATCTTTTGTTTTATATCATTGTTAATTATTGCGCAAAGATAGTGCAAAGTAAGAGAAGAGCAAAACAAATTTATTTGATTTTGCGCTTCCGAACCGCAGCCTATCTTATCAAAAGATAGCGCAAGGTGCGAGAAAAGAGCTTGCTCAATTTTCTTTCCCGAACCGCAGCCTATCTTTTAATCACTTGACCTCCTCCAAATAAATCCAAGCCAGATTATTGCCCATCACCGCAAAAACGCCAAACAAAACACCACAAAAATTAGTTGCAGGCCACCACAAAAGTTAGCTGCAATACAAATCAATTCATAGCATTAAATATTCACTATATTATTGCTTACATACCGGCGTCAAAATCATACCGCCTGCTTGAAGGACTGAAATCCTACGACACGGCGGAGAACTGGCGGAACAATGCACCGAAAGCATCGCGCAACTCGCGTTTTTCCGCCAGCTGCTCGCTCAGTTGCTTAGCCTTCGAATAAATCGCCTCGGCAAAACTCGTATCACCGTTGCTCATCGCCGTTGCAAAGTCGCAGCCAAGAGAGGCTCCGGCATTGCTGTACTCATAAAGCGTCCATAAGCGGCAGGCGGCATCGTCGCCTCTTTCAGCACGACATTTTTCCACCGCCATAAGCACGGCGTTGTCCACATCCGCCATTGCGGGCAGGTCGCCAGAAGCACATGCCGTCTGTCGAAGAAGAGCAAACAATTGCGCGTCGCCTTCAAGCGTGTCAGCCCTCAGCGTGCGCTCACTCATTTCCTGCAAAATGGTTTTGTAAGTATTTTTCATTATCGGATTTATTGAGAGTTAGATTTATCGTACATTGCAAATATATTAATTCAAATCTATTTCACGCAACAATTACAGCGTGCTTTTTTGTTAAAATTACCTAATCCAACACTCTTTTACCCAATGGTTTCATTACCTCGCCACGCCTTCTGATTAAAGATTGTTAATTACGCATCACGCGTCTTGGTCTATGCCGGAAACGTTGTAATTTTACTATTTAAAATGCTTATGAATATGAAAAATGCTATAATCGTAGGCGCCACTTCGGGTATCGGTTTTGAGGTGGCACGCATAATGCGGAGCGAGGGCGTCAACATCGGGGTGGCTGGCCGCAGAGAGGACAGGCTGCGCAAGTTTGCCGAAGAAGGCGGCAACGTTGTGTGGCAACGCATCGACGTGACCGACGAAAACGCAGGCGGGCTGCTCGTTGATTTGGCGGAGCGCATGGGCGGCGTCGACACCATCCTGCTCGTTTCTGGGATAGGAAGCCAGAACCGCGACCTCGACCCGGGCATAGAAATCGCAACGGCAGAAACAAACGTTGTGGGATTCACCCGTATGATCGATGCGGCATTCAACTATCTGAAAAGCCATGGTGGCGGACACATCGGCGCCGTAAGCTCGATTGCCGGGACTAAAGGGCTGGGCATCGCCCCGGCATACTCTGCCACAAAACGCTTTCAAAACACTTACATACAATGCTTGGCGCAACTGTCTGCAATGACTCGCGCCAACATCACGTTCACCGACATCCGTCCGGGATTTGTCGACACCGACCTGCTGCGGTCGGGCAACTACCCGATGCTTATGCGCCCGGAAAAGACCGCACGGATGATTGTCGACGCCTTGCGCCGCAAAAAGCGCGTGGCGACAATCGACTGGCGATACCGCTTGCTCGTGGCGGTATGGAGAATGATTCCCGACTGCATCTGGGAAAGAGCGAATATTCAAACAAAACAATAAAATAATAGAAATGAAAAAACTTTTTGCAACAATCATCGTTGCGTCAACGGCTGCGGTGGGCTTTGCCGCCACTCCGTTGTGGATGCGCGATGTAAAAATCTCGCCCGACGGATCGCAGATTGCATTCTGCTACAAGGGCGACATCTACAAAGTTGCCTCTGCTGGAGGCTCTGCCGTGCGGCTAACATCGCACGACTCATACGAGTCGGTGCCTGTATGGTCGCCCGACGGAAAGCAGATTGCTTTTGCCAGCGACCGATACGGCAACAACGATGTGTTTATTATGAATGCCGACGGTGGTTCGGCAGTGCGTCTGACCACAAAGTCGGGAGGCGAAGTGCCAGAGGCTTTCTCACCCGATGGAAAATATGTCTATTTCTCAGCCAACAATCAGAAACCTGCGGCAAGTGCGCTGTTCCCCGACGTGTTGCTTGAGCTGTACAAAGTGCCAGCCACTGGCGGACGCCAGGAGCAGGCTCTCCCTACTCCTGCCGAATGCCTGTCGTTTGCCAAAGACGGCAGCATGTTTGTATATCAGGACCGCAAGGGTTATGAAGACGTATGGCGCAAACATCACACGTCGTCTGTGACACGCGACATCTGGGCATACGACACCAAAACCGGCAAACACACCAACCTGACGGCTCATGCCGGAGAGGATTTGTGCCCGGCTTTGTCGGCCGACGGCAGCACGGTGTATTTCCTCAGTGAGCGCAATGGGGGCTCGATGAACGTATACTCTATGCCGCTCGCAAACCCGGCGGCATTGACAAAGATTTCCGACTTCAGCACTCACCCGGTGCGCTTCCTCAGCGTTGCCGACAACGGCACGATGTGCTACACCTACGACGGAGCCATCTACACTCAGCTAAACGGTGAGAAACCGGCGCTCGTCGACATCGACATTGTGCGCGACGACGTTGACCTTCCGTCAAGCCTGTCGTTCACAAACGGCGCTACTTCGGCAAGCGTGTCGCCCGATGGCAAGCAGGTGGCTTTCACCGTGCGCGGCAATGTGTTTGTGACATCGGTGGAATATGGCACAACAAAACAAATAACCAACACCGTGGAGGGCGAGGCCGACGTTGACTTCGGCGCCGACAACCGGTCGCTCGTATATGCCAGCGAACGCAACGGGCATTGGGGGCTTTACACGGCTCGCATAAAACGCTCCGACGACCTCAACTTCCCTAATGCAACTCTAATCGACGAGCAGCCGCTGCTCGCCGACTCTCTCGCCGACCGCCAGAATCCGAAATTCTCGCCCGACGGAAAAGAGGTGGCTTTCATCGAGGATGAATGCCGGCTTATGGTGGTCAACGTGGCCACTAAAGCTGTGCGGCAGGTGACCGACGGTTCGGAATGGTTTATGGGTGGCTTCAACTATGCCTGGTCGCCAGATGGAAAATGGTTCTCGCTTGAAATCATCGGCAACGGACACGACCCTTATTCCGACGTGGCTATCGTAAAGGCTGACGGATCGGAGAAGCCGGTAAACCTGACTGGCAGCGGATACTTCAGCTCGCAGCCAAGATGGGTGCTCGATGGAAACGCTGTGCTTTTCCTCACAGACCGCTACGGAATGCGCAGCCATGCTTCGTGGGGTTCGCTCAACGACGTGATGCTTGTGTTTATGAACAAGGACGCCTACGACAAATTCCGACTTAGCAAGGAGGATTACGAATTGCAGAAGGAATTGGAAAAGGAGCAGAAGAAAAATGCCGAAAAGGCTGACGCCGACAAGAAAAAAGGCAAAAAGAAAGACGACAAGAAGGCTGACAAGAAAGAAGAGAAAAAAGACATTGACGTGCAACTTGACGGCATCGAGGACCGTATTGTGCGCATCACGCCAAACTCTTCCGAAATTGCCGATGCCATCGTCGATGCCGATGGAGAAAGCCTGTACTACCTGTCGGCTTTCGAGGAGGGTTACGACCTTTGGAAACTCGACTTGCGCAAAAAGAGCACGGAATGCCTGAAGAAACTCGACACGTCGTCGGCTCAGTTCGACGTGCAGAAAGACGGCAAGAGCATTTTCATTCTCGGCTCACGCATAATGCAGAAACTCACCGTGGCTTCCGACAAGATGGAACGCATCAGCTACAAGGCTGAGATGAAGATGGATTTGGCAAAGGAACGCGAATATATGTTTGACCACGTTTGCCGCCAGGAGGCCCGCCATTTCTACCGCACTGACATGCACGGTGTGGACTGGCCGATGATGACAGCTGCATACCGCAAGTTCCTGCCTCACATCAACAACAACGCCGACTTTGCCGAGCTGCTCAGCGAAATGCTCGGTGAGCTAAACGTGTCGCACACGGGTGGCAGATACCGTGCCGGTGCCCGTGGAGAAGCCACTGCCAACTTAGGTCTGTTCTACGACCTTTCGTATGAAGGAAAGGGCGTGAAAATCGACGAGGTGATTGCCGGAGGTCCTTTCGACAACGCGTCTTCAAAGGTGAAGAAGGGATGCATTATCGAGAAAATCAACGGACAGGAAATTTCTGCCGACACCGACTTCTATGCGCTTCTCGCCGGGCTGACCGGCGAGAAGGTGCTGATTTCGCTTTCCGATGGCAGCAAGCAGTGGGACGAGGTGGTGAAACCTATCTCTGACGGCGCTTGCGGTGCTTTGCTCTACCGCCGATGGATTAAACAACGCGCCGCCGACGTGGACCGCTGGTCAAACGGCCGCTTGGGATACGTACATATCGAATCAATGGACGACAACAGTTTCCGTACAGTGTACTCTGACGTGCTTGGTAAATACAACAAGAAGGAGGGCATCGTGATCGACACCCGTTTCAATGGTGGCGGACGCCTCCACGAAGATATCGAAATTCTGTTCAGCGGAACAAAATATCTCACTCAGGTGTACCGCGGAAGAGAAGCGTGCGACATGCCGAGCCGCCGATGGAACAAACCTTCAATCATGGTGCAGGGCGAGGCCAACTATTCCAACGCTCACGGAACGCCTTGGGTATACAAACACATGCGTCTCGGCAAACTTGTCGGCGCTCCGGTGCCTGGCACCATGACAAGCGTTTGGTGGGAACGTCTGCAGGACTCTTCGCTGATTTTCGGCACTCCGGTCATCGGATACCGCACCGCGGAAGGAAATTACCTTGAGAACTCGCAACTGGAGCCCGACATCTATGTGCTGAACTCTCCTGAGGACGCTGCCAATGGTTTGGACGCACAACTGAAAGCTGCGGTCGACGAGCTCCTTCGCGAACTCGACGCAAAAAAATAAGCCCTAACACGGCTTGACTAAGACAAGCGGATGCGACACCTCTCGCATCCGCTTATCCTTTAATATTGCGAACGTTGCGACAAAAAAACTCCGTAAATGTTTGCCGTATGGAAAAATATGCGTACATTTGCACGCCATTACAGAAGTCGCCTTTACCAGCGGCGCGTAACTTTGTAATAATAAAAAAGATATAGAAATGAAAAAAGACATTCATCCATCAAACTATCGCGAGGTTGTTTTCAAAGATATGTCGAACGGCGAAACTTTCATCACTCGCTCGACTGTCGCTGCTAAGGAGACAATCGAAATCGACGGCGTTACTTACCCGCTCGTAAAACTCGAAATCACGAGTTCTTCTCACCCTTTCTTCACTGGTAAGCAGAAATTGGTCGACACAGCCGGCCGCGTAGACAAGTTCATGAGCCGCTACGGAAACCGTCTCAAGAAATAAGGTTCAGAAGAACATCAAAATATCCTCAAAACAAAACAACAAAGCAGGGACAGCCTCTTCGGCAGTCCCTGCTTTGTTGTCTAACGCACACTTATGCACACAAGATGCCATATCCGTAAGGTCTGGCTGTTTTCATCATAAGCCAAGGTATGTTTTCAACGCCTCGACATATTCTTCAAAAGCCTTTCTTCCATCGTAAGTAATTGAGCATGTCGTCCTGGGACGCTTGCCCGACATTCCCTTTTCAATAGAAATATATCCCGCGGTAGACAGCTTTTCAAGCTGAACGCTGAGATTGCCGGCTGTAGATTCGGTTTTCTCCTTGAGATAAACGAAATCTGCCTCTTCAACATTCATCAGTATGGAAATTACAGCAAGACGGAGTTGCGAGTGCAGAAGCGGATTCAGTTCTTTCATTTTTCTTTTCGTGCCTTATGGTTGAGAATATGGCCGGGAATTATCATCATCGCCACAAACGCGATTATAAACAATGGCATATACCATGATGCATAAAGCTCTACATCCCCGGCGATGCATGCCTCCGTAAATAAGCCTGCAAACAATCCTATCGCACCTCCAACAATAAGCGTTGTCTCTTTGAAAACAATTCCCTGGGCAACCTCGGCGAAGGGAACGATTATCAGAGCGAACGCCAACATCATAGGCCATGCGTCAATTCCTTTGACAAGCAGAAATGCGAGGCAGATGGCTGTGGCGGCGATTGCACTGAAGCCGACTGTAGACCAAATGCGGGATGTGAGTGTGTCGGAATAATTTTTTACCCCTTTTTCAATCTGTTGTTTCTTTGCCTTTATCGGAGCAACGATGCCTCCAATAATCCAAACAAGAAACCATAGCCAGTTCCACACAGGATTTTGTGTAATCACGAGGAGTATCCATATCAACGCTGAAACTGCAACTGTCAGGTAGCCAAACAGCAGCAAAATGCGTCCATCGCCAATATAGCGTTGCTTAGTGAGTGCTATCATCGAAGTTATCACTTCGAGACTTTCTTTTTCGGTGAGTTTTCTGTCTTCCATTTTATGAAAAATTTGATGGTTAATACTTGGTTTATAAAATAAACCATTTGGCTTTGAAAAAAGAGCGGTCTCGCCTGTCCGCCCTTGAGTCGAGTGCAAATTTAATTTGGTTTATTTTATAAACCAAATTTTTAAGAGAAAATTCATTGACAGTGCGCCTATTCCCAGCTTGTATGGCAGAGGCGCACTGCAACCTTCTTCATCTATGCATTAACCTTATTCCACTATGATTTTCCGAACGTTTGACGGATTAGCGTTCAGAACAGGGCGCAAAATATATATTCCAGGCGTCAAACCAAAGATTTCCGCTTCTTGCATATTCGTCCGTATGCAGACGCCCATAATATCAAAGACATCATAATTTGTGTCGCCATCAGAAACGACATCTTCCACACCACTGTCATCACCGACAACAAACGTTCCCTCAAACAACGAAATCAAGCCTTCCGTATCCGATGCCGCTCGGATTCTATAGCGGTAACTGCCGTCATCCAGCGATGAGACATCAAAACCTATGCGTTTGGTTGCTGCCTCTCTATTTGCACTGGCTGTTCTTATACTCTTTATGAGTGAAAGAGTCTGCGACTTAACTACTTCTCCATTTTTAAAAGCCTCAAACTCATAGTAGTCGGCACTCTCATCCACTGGAAGCGTAAGCACTCGTTCGCGGCCCTCTGTATACACTTTCACAAAAGCCTCCACTGTCTCATCCTCGACAATCTCAAATTTATTCCAAGCTTCCGACTCTTCATAATACTTCTTGGCGCCAACCGGCACACGGATTCGCGGATTGCTTTTTGTTATAAACACATCATTTGGCAGCATTTTTGGCGGACAAATCCAATGTGCGGTCACTTCTGTCAGTGCTCCGTTCACAAATGTATATGCTCCAATATAAGAAACCGAACCTGGGATATCAATGGTCTTGAGTCCGTCAAGATACATCATAGAATTTCCGTAAAGCACCTGCAATGATGGCGGAAAAACGAATTCAGTCAATTTCGGACACCCCTCCATCGCGCTGAAAAATCTCAATCGCGAATTTTCAGGGAATGTCACGGTCTGCAGTTCCATACAATATTTAAAATCATCAACCACATATTTTACAGAGGATGGGAAGGCTACCGAAACAACTTTCGAGTTGTTAAACGCGCCTTCAGTTCTGACCAACTTATATTCTTTCCCATTATAACTAACCGTTTCAGGCAATACTATATCTCCTGAATATTGTCCCTCGTTTGGTGGTAGCAGAACGGCTTTGCTGCCGCGCAATCGATACCGCAGTCCTGCAATATCGGCATAAATGGTTGCCTCTTCAACCGGCATCTCATCCAATGAGAAAAAACACCACGGCTTTGTCAATCTATAGGTGGGGAGGGAGCCTGACGGCACGTGTATCTCTACAGGTGTCGGACACATGGAGCCTTTATAATCCACATCGTTATAACCCGACAACTCCAAGATATTCAACGGAGTATTGACAGGTCTTTTCCACTTCAAAAACAAATCCTTGATATTCGTTGCAAGTGACAAATCTCCCATACGCCACACTGTCGACGGTATCACAAGATCTGCAAATGCTCCACAAAATGCCCTCACTCCGATTTCCTGCAAACCTTCAGGCAGCCGGAAATGATCCGGGACTACCTGTCCTCTATTTTTGCAGAAGAACATAAACCCATAATCCTCTATCACTTTCAATTGTGAGTCTTCTTCTATTTCAATATCGTCAATTACTGCCGATTCAAATGCTCTTTTTTCTACCACTTCAACAGTTTTGGGTATAAACACCTTGTCCAATTCCATGCAGGCGGCAAACGCTCTCCTTCCTATCGACTTGACTGTATATTCTCTTCCGTCCACTTTTATAGACGACGGTATGATTATACGTCCTTGGTATGTAGAATTAAGTTCGTTTTTGGCAACTACCCTTGCTGCCATGGCTCCAGGGTCGAGAACGTAATATATCCCGTCAACACATATTACTCCATCATCGACTTGATCATCCAAGCCTCCTGTGCCGGTGACTTCAACATTTGTCTGATTTCCTTCTCTATCACAAAGCGCAGCCAGCATGTCGTCCGGTTTTTGCATTCTCCCGACTGCACAGTCACTTGCTTGTTCTTTTGAGTTCGGATTTACAGCTGCTGCCTCCATATAACAAGACAACATCAGCATCGCCAACAGCATTGCCGGCAATAGTCTTCTTCTGTGGTACTTATTGGTAATCATAATTACTTGTACTATGTGTTAAATGAAATCCTTAAAAGATTATTATGTCTAAGCAAAATATCCACTACGTTTACAAATTTATAGTCACAAACCACCTTTTACAAATGTTTTGTTGGTTAAAATTCATTAAATATGTTTTTAAACATACTTTTCCCATTCTTTATATCTCACTGAGACACAACGCAATGACAATGATATAAAAAACAATTACAGAATCAAGCAAACCGCTATCGAAGAGCGATTCCTTACGCACAACAAACATTGCGAGGGAGCATGTGGTTACCGACATGCCCCCTCGCAATATGTTTCGTGGATGCGTTACTCTCCCCACCTTTTCGGTTGCCATACGGAACCTTCGCGGAAGTGCTGGATGGGTAGGTCTTGAGTGGTGTAAACCACATAGAAGCGATTATGCCTTACCAATCCACCCTCGTAGAAAACCCAGCTTTTGCCTGACCGGTCGCCGGCATACCAGTTCCAATTCTTCTTATCCCAAAACTGGTTGAACTTGTTTTCTTCCGTTTCTGTGGCATTCATGCGCAGCTCACTTCCGCCAGTCGATGAGATAATCACGTCGTGGTTGTCGATATTGGCGAAACCTATGGCGGTAATCTTCTTCGACGGGTCGATGTCTACGCCCTCGTCATAGTACTTCACAAAAAGATAGTTGTTGTCGAGCGCTCCATCCATATCATGATCAGCATGCACGCCTCGCGGAATGTAGTATTTTCCACCGTTGAAGTCTTTGGCTGTTCCCTCTTGACAGAACACGGCATCCACGATGCCTAAGCATTTGTCGCTTGGCGCCAACGCATAATAGATATACTTGTCGTCATTGTCTGTAGCGTCTATATAATGGTGGCAAGTCGGCTCGAATGCATATCCATTTTCACACGGAGCATTGGCGTTTGCCATGACTGGATAGTAAGTCAAGTAGTTGTTCTGATCGTTCGGGTCTTGCGCAACAAAGGGTGTTGGTTCTCCATTCTTATGCCCGTTCGCGCCGCTCTTGATCAAGATGTCTGCCAACACCAATCTCGACTTTGCCCGCTGCACCACCTGTTTAGAGTCAAGGTAGTCGTCTTTGGCGTTGAGCAACTCGCTGTAGTTGTTCAGCAGGCGGCTAACGGCCTCCATGTCGGCTTCAGTTTTATCTGTCACCACTTGGTCGTAGGTAAATGCAATCTGGCCAACCAGCTCTTCGATAGGGTACAGACGGCAGAGGGTGTTGTCTTTCTCATCGCTGCTTACGTTGTAGCCAATGAGCGCCCACTTACTGTCGGAACCGTCGGTATTGAAGCCGTCGAGCCACTTCTGCGGGTCGTCGATGGCAAGGTCGCCACCGGTAGAGGTTTGCAGGGACACTGCCTTGCTGGCTTTCTCATAGTTCTCGTTTTGGTAAGCCACGTCGAAATGTCCCTCCGCATAGTCGCTATGGGCATTCGCATAGATATCTTTCCACGTCTTGCCGGTGCTTGTTGGTTTGCTGCGCGAGAGGCTGCCCTGCGCGTCAAAGCCAACGCTATATTCATAAACGTTCTCCTGACGGCCGTAGATATAGATGTTGTAGCCGCCAAACGAGCCTTGCGTGATAATGTCGGTGCCCCAGTCGTCGTAGAATGCGGTCGTATTGATGTTGTCCACATTCAATGCCTTGGCGAAGGTGGGCGAAAGCAGTGCCAGCAGGGTGGGGTCTTTCTTCTCCTGCTCGAAGGCAGACATGTTCATGCGCACCTCCGACATCTTCACGCGATACAGATTCAGATAGTATTCGTAAGACTCGCTTGTGGAGAGGCTTCCGCTCACGCCAAGGTCGAACGAGCCAGTCCATACATAGGTGGGCTTCTTTTTCAGCATAGAGGTCAATTGTCTTTCATATTCCGCGTCTCCCAGAAAATCCTTAATATCCTTCAATATGCCTTTTTCTGAAGATGTCAGACCTTTCTTACGTGTCTTCTTAAACGATGCTCCCACGTTGACCGACCAGTTCTCCATCGTCTTTTCGTAGCTGTCGCCCGAGAATTCAAGCATCGAGAACTGTTTTTGCGTGGTGTTGGCGGTCAGATACTTCTCGCCTAATTTGCTGATTTGGTCGTAAAGCAGCACGCTGCCCAGCGTGTTGCCTACCGGGCCGTAGCAGCGGGTGCCCTTGCCCAACACTTCGCTGTAAACGGAGGTGATGGCATCTCCGGATTTTGTCGTGGCGCCTTTCTGTCGGAGCACCATCAACACGGTGCGTGCCTCCTCTGGAAACTCTTTGGGTATAATCTTTACCGGAATGACCACAAATGGCTTGTCGAGTGCTTTCTGCATTTGGGCAACGGCACACCACTTGCCGTCTTTGCGTTGCTCGCAGTTGAATTTAACGTACTCGTTCTGCGCTGTCTCTATGTCCACCATGCGCAAAACGCTCAACGGCAAGGCTCGACTGTCCTCGTCTCCCTCTTCTATTATATGTATAAGCACACTGCCGGCCACATCATTTGTCCCTTGCGGCACATATTCTTCGATCCCTACCTCTCCTTTCAGGACTCCATCATCCTGGCATCCAGTCAAGCAAAATAGTCCACTTAGAATCGACAGCGATGCCACCGAATTTTTCAGATACTTTATTCGCATAATTCTGTTTTTTAGTATTGATAAATAGTGCGTGAAAGTATATAAAAAAAGCATCGGAGACGTGCTAAAACCACAAAATCAGGTGTCAATTCTACAATTCAGACGTTTTCGAACGGTTTGCGGCTACCTTCATCAAGTATTCGCTGGGCAAAGAGCCTGTGTATTTCTTGAAGTATCTCAACGCAGTTTCTTTTGAGCGGAAGCCAACGTGGAAGAAAGCGTCCTGCACACTCTTCACCTTGCCATCTTCCGCAATGCAACAGAAAGCCTGCACTCTGTGGCGGTTAATCAGATCGGCAAAGTTGACGTAGCCTGCCTCCTGTATGGCTTGGGCAAGATAACTGCGGTTGGTGCCCAACATCTGAGCCAGACTGGCAACGGTGAGGTCTGGGTTTTTCCACACTTTCTCCTCTTCAAGCAAATGGTTTAGCCGAATGACAAGAGGATTTTCTTCTTCCTCCGACGGCGAGCTTGACTTTACAGGTTCTACTGGCAATTCGGTGTGACAATCCGATGGGAGGCAAAAGCGGGCGAACAGTTCCTCATAAGTCACTATCATAGCCAGCGTGAGGCAAACAAACAGATGCACCACACTGACCGACGCACTGCGAGTCAGCATAAACACGGCATAGAGAGCGGAAATCAGCAGAATGGTGTACGTATAATGCCTTATCCAACGCAAACGGACACGGCTCTTCATCCAGTTATAGGGGATGACGTGGAGCAGCAGGGCGGATGGAAGAATGATTCCGAAAAGAAGAATAAGACGCCCATAGACATTCGGCTCGCCGATGTGGGCAAGCATATCGCCAAACGTCTGCAACTGACGGAGCTTAATTCCTGACAGATAAAAAATGACTCCAATTAATATGGCTGGCAACAACAGCATGAACAAACGCCGTGCATTGAGCCATCCCGGACGAATCACCTCTATAGGATATAAACAAAGCAGCGTCACCATAAGCAATCCTCCAACCAAATTCACAGGCGGAAGTACTCCCGACGGCACCAACTGCCCGTCCACAAAGGCGCGGCTGGAGAACAACAACGCCAAAAACATCCATACAAAACTGAGGGTAAGCCGCGACCGGTCGCCATCGCACCGGCGCATCCATAGAATAAAAGCACATAAGGCAAACGCACACGAAGCACTGCCTAACACAAATTGCATTAGCGCCATTTTTCGGCTCCTCCTGTCGCCTGTAGTGAAGGTGTTAATTCATAGTTCATCATTTAGCTCCTTTTCAAGGCAAAGATAAGTATTTTTCCCAACGAAACAAGCTATTCCCAAGGAAAACCGCCGAAGAGCGGTTTAATACGTTAGCACTGGGTTGGCCCGCCTACCCCGTGACACCAGTGGCACACGCAACTACCGCCGAAGTGCGGTTGTAGAAAGATGTTGCGTGGAGAAAACCGCCGAAGAGCGGTTTAATATGTTAGTACGGGGTTGGCTTGCCTACCCCGTGACACCGGTAATACCGATAAAAATAAAGCGCCCCTCGGATTGCTCCAAGGGGCGCTTCGTAAGGGGGCGGCTACCTACTCTCCCGGGTTACCAGTACCATCGGCGTGGCGGGGCTTAACTTCCCTGTTCGGAATGGGGAGGGGTGGAACCCCCGCGCTATGACCGCCTTACTTTTTCTTTTATACGTCTCCGGGACTCTTGCGCCGCCTCCGCGGCGTCCCCAGGACGTTGTGCTTAAAAAATCATTGATCGGAAGCAAACTCACTGTCGAGTCTGTATTTTTTTTGTCCCCGCCCGACTCCCCTTGCGGGAAGCCGGCGGCTATGAAAGCTTTCGGGCAATTAGTACTGCTCGGCTTTGCCATCACTGACTTTACACCTGCAGCCTATCGACGTCGTCGTCTTCGACGGCCCTGTATGGAGATCTTATCTTGAGGTTGGCTTCGTGCTTAGATGCTTTCAGCACTTATCCGTCCCCGACGCGGCTACCCGGCCGTGCACCTGGCGGTACAACCGGCTCACCGGAGGTCGGTCCAACACGGTCCTCTCGTACTAGTGTCGGATCCCCGCAAATCTCCCGCGCCCACAACAGATAGAGACCGAACTGTCTCACGACGTTCTGAACCCAGCTCGCGTGCCACTTTAATAGGCGAACAGCCTAACCCTTGGGACCTTCTCCAGCCCCGGGATGTGACGAGCCGACATCGAGGTGCCAAACCACTCCGTCGATATGAGCTCTTGGGAGGGATCAGCCTGTTATCCCCGGAGTACCTTTTATCCTTTGAGCGACGGCCCTTCCATGCGGTACCGCCGGATCACTATGCTCTAGTTTCCTACCTGTTCGGATTGTCGTCCTCTCAGTCAAGCGCCCTTATGCCATTACACTCTGCGACCGGTTACCAATCGGTCTGAGGGCACCTTTAGAAGCCTCCGTTACTCTTTTGGAGGCGACCACCCCAGTCAAACTACCCACCAAGCAGTGTCCTCGCTTTCCGCGAGTTAGAGACCAGATGCGCAAAGGTCCGTATTTCAACGTCGACTCCGCGAGGGCTGGCGCCCCCGCATCGCTGTCTCCGGACTATCCTACACATCACGCACCCGGTCCCAATGCTAAGCTGCAGTAAAGGTTCACGGGGTCTTTTCGTCCCGTTGCGGGTAATCGGCATCTTCACCGATACTACAATTTCACCGAGCTCACCGTTGAGACAGTGTCCAGATCATTACACCATTCGTGCAGGTCGGAACTTACCCGACAAGGAATTTCGCTACCTTAGGACCGTTATAGTTACGGCCGCCGTTTACCGGGGCTTCAATTCAAAGCTTCTCTTGCGATGACTTCTCCTCTTAACCTTCCGGCACCGGGCAGGTGTCAGGCTGTATACTTCATCTTTAAATTTCGCACAGCCCTGTGTTTTTGTTAAACAGTTGCCTGGACCTATTCTCTGCGCCCACATCGCTGTGGGACCCCTTATCCCGAAGTTACGAGGTCAATTTGCCTAGTTCCTTAACGGTGAATCTCTCGAGCGCCTTAGTATGTTCTACCCGACCACGTGTGTCCGTTTCGGTACGGGTGTCGCCGACATATGTTTAGCGGATTTTCTTGGGAGTCTGCTTACCCGCGCTGTCTGCTTGCCCGAAGGCTCGCAGTACTGTCAAGTTCAGCTCGAAGACCGGATTTGCCTGGCCTCCGAATACCTACACTCTTCAACGGACTATTCCGTCAGTCCGCGGCGGTGTCACTCCTCCGTCCCCGCTTCACTCCCGGCGACAGTAACGGAATCTTTACCGTTTCTTCCATCGGGTCCGCCTCGCGGCTGCCCCTTAGGTCCCGACTTACCCTGATCCGATTAGCGTGATCAGGAAACCTTGGTCTTTCGGCGTGGAGGTTTCTCGCCTCCATTATCGTTACTTATACCTACATTTGCTTTTCCGTACGCTCCAGCCGGCATCGCCACCGACCTTCGCCGCTGTACGGAATGCTCCCCCACCAATCACGCCATAAGCGTGATTCCATGGCTTCGGTACCGGACTTATGCCCGATTATTATCCACGCGGGATCACTCGACTAGTGAGCTGTTACGCACTCTTTAAATGAATGGCTGCTTCCAAGCCAACATCCTAGCTGTCTATGCAATCCCACCTCGTTATTGTCTTCAACTTAGCCCGGATTTCGGGACCTTAGCCGATGGTCTGAGTTGTTCCTCTCTCGGACGCGGACCTTAGCACCCGCGCCCTTACTCCCGGATATGTCTGACGGCATTCGGAGTTTGTCAGGACTTGATAGGCGGTGAAGCCCTCGCATCCTATCAGTCGCTCTACCTCCGTCAGATTCTCTCCGAGGCTGCACCTAAATACATTTCGGGGAGTACGAGCTATCTCCAAGTTTGATTGGCCTTTCACTCCTACCCTCAGGTCATCCGAAAGCTTTTCAACGCTTACCGGTTCGGTCCTCCAGACAGTTTTACCTGTCCTTCAACCTGCCCAAGGGTAGATCACTTGGTTTCGCGTCCACCTCCGCTGACTCCGGCGCCCTCTTCGGACTCGCTTTCGCTTCGGCTCCGGACATCATTGTCCTTAACCTTGCCAACGACGGTGACTCGTAGGTTCATTATGCAAAAGGCACGCCGTCACGGCACTAAGCCGCTCCGACCGCTTGTAGGCATATGGTTTCAGGGTCTGTTGCACTCCTCTGTTCGAGGTTCTTTTCACCTTTCCCTCACGGTACTGGTTCGCTATCGGTCTCTCGTTAGTATTTAGCCTTACGGGATGGTCCCCGCTAATTCGCCCGGAATTCCTCGTGCTCCGGGTTACTCAGGTGCCGGCTGGAGTCGCCGAACGCTTTCGCCTACGGCTGTCACCCGCTGCGGCCCGACTTTCCAGTCGGTTCGGCTAGCATTCGGTTCTTCGTGGCGCCGGTCCTATAACCCCGCACGGCGCATTGCTACGCCTGCGGTTTGGGCTCTTCCGCGTTCGCTCGCCACTACTTGCGGAATCATTGTTATTTTCTCTTCCTATGGGTACTTAGATGTTTCAGTTCCCCACGTTCGCCCACGCGTTCGCGTGTGTCGAGGTCGAGCCTCGACGGGTTGCCCCATTCGGACATCTCCGGATCTCGGTGTATTTGCCACTCCCCGGAGCTTTTCGCAGCTTATCACGTCCTTCTTCGCCTTCGAGAGCCTAGGCATCCTCCATATGCCCTTCTTTGCTTTCTTTTATCTTTTCGCTCTTCGAGTTTCCACTCTTATGAGTTGTTTGCTCGTTCTGTTTCGTTTGCTTCCAATACTTCAATGATCTTTGTTTCGTAGTCCCAGGCAGATTTGAACTGCCGACCTCTACATTATCAGTGTAGCGCTCTAACCAACTGAGCTATAGGACTGCTTTCAATTCCTCTGCCGGGAATCGTATGTCTTGCGATAAATCGACTTCTATTCAGATGAATTCCGAGGGCCGAAGCCCCTCGTCCTTGTCGCAGACGCCCTTGCGGGACATCCTCCGCTGCCGTCCTTAAAGGCTGCCAGCTCCAGAAAGGAGGTGTTCCAGCCGCACCTTCCGGTACGGCTACCTTGTTACGACTTAGCCCCAGTCACCAGTCTTACCCTTGACCGCTCCTTGCGGTTACGGCCTTCAGGCACTCCCGGCTCCCATGGCTTGACGGGCGGTGTGTACAAGGCCCGGGAACGTATTCACCGCGCCATGGCTGATGCGCGATTACTAGCGAATCCAGCTTCATGGAGTCGAGTTGCAGACTCCAATCCGAACTGAGACGTGTTTTCGGGTTCCGCTCCCTGTCGCCAGGTGGCTTCCCTCTGTTCCACGCCATTGTAACACGTGTGTCGCCCCGGACGTAAGGCCGTGCTGATTTGACGTCATCCCCGCCTTCCTCGCGGCTTGCGCCGGCAGTCCGTCCAGAGTGCCCGACTCTACTCGCTGGCAACTGGACGCGGGGTTGCGCTCGTTATGGCACTTAAGCCGACACCTCACGGCACGAGCTGACGACAACCATGCAGCACCTCGTCGGCCGCCATTGCTGGCCCATCCCTTTCAGGATGGTTCGCCCGACGTTTGAGCCCGGGTAAGGTTCCTCGCGTATCATCGAATTAAACCACATGTTCCTCCGCTTGTGCGGGCCCCCGTCAATTCCTTTGAGTTTCACCGTTGCCGGCGTACTCCCCAGGTGGAATACTTAACGCTTTCGCTTTACCACTCAGAGGTCGCCCTCCGAACAGTTAGTATTCATCGTTTACTGCGTGGACTACCAGGGTATCTAATCCTGTTCGATACCCACGCTTTCGAGCCTCAGCGTCAGTCGCGAGTTGGTATGCTGCCTTCGCAATCGGAGTTCTGCGTCATATCTATGCATTTCACCGCTACACAACGCATTCCGCATACCTCACTCGAACTCTAGCAGGACAGTTTCAACGGCAGGCCGGGGTTGAGCCCCGACATTTGACCGCTGACTTGCCTCGCAGCCTGCGCTCCCTTTAAACCCAATAAATCCGGATAACGCTCGCATCCTCCGTATTACCGCGGCTGCTGGCACGGAGTTAGCCGATGCTTATTCTTGCGGTACACTCATCCGGCGTCACGACGCCGCTTTGTTCCCGCACTAAAGAAGTTTACAAACCATAGATCCGTCTTCCTTCACGCGACTTGGCTGGTTCAGACTCTCGTCCATTGACCAATATTCCTCACTGCTGCCTCCCGTAGGAGTTTGGTCCGTGTCTCAGTACCAATGTGGGGGACCTTCCTCTCAGAACCCCTAGATATCGTGGGCTTGGTGGGCCGTTGCCCCGCCAACTACCTAATATCACGCATGCCCATCCTTCACCGATAATTCTTTCATCCCCCGGGGATGCCCCCAAAGGACGTATGCGGTATTAGTCGGAATTTCTCCCGGTTATCCCCCTGTGAAGGGCAGGTTGCATACGCGTTACTCACCCGTGCGCCGGTCGCCGACAGAAGTGTTGCCACTCCCTCGCTGCCCCTCGACTTGCATGTGTTAAGCCTGTCGCTAGCGTTCATCCTGAGCCAGGATCAAACTCTCCGTTGTTTATCTTGTTCTTTTATTTTTCTCTGTCATTCCGACAGCCAGACCAACAACCTCGGATCGTCCCGGCATCTGCGCTCTTTTTTCTCTTGACGGAGGGCTTCCGCCCTCTTCCTTCGTCTTGTCTCTTTATCGCATCATTTCAATGTTCTCTGCGCCGTTTCCTTTTCGGAAAGCGGTTACAAAGGTACTGCCTTTATTTTTAACCGCCAAATTTTTCGCGAACTTTTTTCCAAGTTTCTTTTTCAAGAGCCCCGCGTCCGCGCCGGTCCGACGCCCTCCGGCATCACGCCAAAGCTTCACGACCACCAGTCTGTTTCGCTTTTGCGGTTGCAAAGGTACTGCCTTTTCCCTTTCCCGCCAAACTTTTCCGCATTTTTTTTGCCCCTTTTTTCAATATTTTTCACAATCACCAATTTATCAACGAGTTATAAGAACAAAAAAATCGCCGGTCATTCATCAAGAATGCCAGCGATTCCTTTTATTCCCAGAATCTAGTCCACATTATGCAAGTCGTGCCCCATTCGGTCCTTCTTAGTGTGAAGGTAAAATCTATTATATTTATTAGGTTCGATTTCCAATGGAACATTTTCCTCTATCGTCAGTCCATACCCCGTAAGTCCGATTCTTTTTTGCGGATTGTTTGTGAGCAATCGCATCTTTGACACGCCAAGGTCATGCAGAATGCTTGCGCCAACGCCGTAGTCGCGCTCGTCGGCCTTAAATCCGAGGCAAAGATTTGCCTCAACCGTGTCCATACCGTTCTCCTGGAGTTTGTACGCGCGCATCTTGTTCATCAAGCCGATGCCACGCCCCTCCTGGTTAAGATACACTACCACGCCTTTGCCTTCCTTCTCTATCATCTCCATTGCCTTGTGGAGTTGCGCTCCACAATCACAACGGTAAGAGCCGAGGATGTCGCCAGTGGCGCACGACGAATGCACACGCACGAGAATCGGCTCGTCCTTCTCCCATTCGCCCTTTACAATAGCCATATGCTCCAACCCATTCGACTTCTGCAAGAACGGGATCAGTCGGAAATGTCCATACTTCGTCGGCATATCCACTTCTTCGCCTTTTTCCACAATCGACTCCTGCTTCAGGCGATAAGCCACCAAGTCGTTGATTGAAATCAGCTTTATTCCGAATTCATCTGATATTTTTTTCAACTCAGGCAGACGCGCCATTGTGCCGTCATCATTCATGATTTCCATCAATGCACCGGCAGGATACAGTCCGGCAAGGCGAGCAAGGTCGACAGCCGCCTCCGTATGCCCCGTGCGGCGAAGCACACCCTTGTCCTGCGCATAAAGAGGATTGATGTGTCCAGGACGTCCGAAGTCGGCAGGCTTCGCATTTGGATCGGCAAGAGCGCGGATCGTTGCGGCACGGTCATGCGCCGACACACCAGTGGAGCATCCCTCCAGCTTGTCGACAGTGACAGTGAACGGAGTGCCGAGCATCGACGTGTTGTCCGACACCTGCACGTCCAAGTCAAGTTCCTTGCAACGCTGAAGCGTAATCGGCGCACAAAGCACGCCACGTGCATGCTTCAACATAAAGTTCACCTTTTCAGGCGTGATTTTCTCGGCGGCGATAATGAAGTCCCCCTCATTCTCACGATCCTCATCGTCTACCACTATCAAGAATTTTCCTTCCTTGAAATCCGCAATAGCGTCTTCAATGCTGTCTAATTTTATTTTATCGTTCATCTCCTTGGTTGTTATCTTTTATTATCTGAGTAAGTTCATCGCAAACCTGTGAAATTTTCTTTACATCCCTTCTCAACCGTTGATGCTGCTTGACTCCTATTATATAGACAAGGAATCCGACAGGCACAACAATCATCACCGCCCGCGCCGTCTTGCCATAGACCGACGGCTGCACAAGTCGGTTATATTTTATAACAGGGAAATCCATAAGTTTGTTTATAACCAGCTGGTTGCGTGAGTTGGACAGATAGCCAACCACATCCTCCAGTTTGTCCGACAGTTGCGTCAACGACTTCCGGCTCATGCCGCGTGTCCAATAGGCGAAATAATTCTGCCGCGTCCTGTTGCGGTGATAAAAAGCGTCTGCATCCGCCTTCAGCTCCGACAACGCGGCACACGCCCTGTCGGCAACGACATCCTCCATCGACAGCTCCTTCATCTCCACCCGGCGCAACTCCGTCTTTCCAACCAGACGGCGGAAGAATGCCACGTATGCCTCCGCGTTAAACACCGCAGAGTCGTTGACCGCCTTATACGTAAGGAAAACGCCCAACGGGAACAGCACCGCCGTGCTTGCCCAGATGCCTTCCCAAACGTCCACACGCCCGTCGCGTGCAAGCTTGTAGCCGAACGTGTCTATGATGTAATAGAACACAAAGAGCAATACGGAGATTACAATAGGCACACCGATGCCGCCCTTGCGGATAATGGCACCCAGTGGCGCGCCTATAAAGAAGAAAATCAAGCAGGCTATCGACAACGTGAACTTCTTGTGCATCTCTATCTGATGCCGGCGTATCACCTTCTTGTCTTCAGCAAGCGTATAACTTTTAAACTCAAACTCATTTTTCATCTGACGCGCGCGGTCGATGGCAAAGGCTATGTAGCGCTGCTTGTCGGCCAACGTCTTGCCGTTGAACACCGCATCCACATCCACAGGCTTGGTCAATTTCACCTCCGGAGCAGGCTGCTTGAGGATGCCGCCGTGTCCGTCCGACTTGCGGATGAAATTGTCGACGCCCACATACTGCACTTCCTGCAGGTCTCTGCCGAATATGTTGCCCACGCTGTCAATGCGCACCTTCACCGAATCTATTGTCTGACGCAGCTCTGCAATGTTTTTGCCCACATACTGCTTGCGCATCGTGCTGTCGTTCATTCGCGTGAAGTTGGCATCAAAAGGAATCATTATCTCCTTGTCGGAAAACGACTCCCTCCTGTATGGCGCGCCCACCGACGACACCTGCTGGTCGCTCAGATTCTCAAACTGCTCGCCTTTCCATAGTTTAAGGAACAGATGGCGCTTGTCGCGAGTGAAACTGAGCTTGCCCGAGTCGGAAAGAATTATTCTGGAGTTGTTGAATCCTTGCGACACGTCATAGATCATCAAGTCGTACAATCGTCCATTCTCACGGTTTTTCTGCTTTACAAACACGCTGTAGCCGTCTATCTGGTCGTAGAACACGCCCTCCGGAATGTCGAGTTCAGGCGATTTCTGACGCACGGAAAACACCAGCGTCCACATCTTCACCTGCGCCTTTGGCAACACATCGTTCTGAAAAAAGAACGCGCCGACAGCCACAAGGGCTATCAGCACTATCAACGGCCGCATTGCCTTCAGCAGCGACACGCCCGACGACTTCATAGCCGTCAGCTCAAACCGTTCGCCGAGATTGCCGAAGAGCATCAGCGACGCCAGCAGAATCGACAAAGGCAATGCCAGCGGCACCATCGTGAGCGCGGCATAAAAAAACAGCTCGGCTATGACGGATATCTCCAATCCTTTTCCAACAAGGTCGTCGATAAAACGCCACAGGAACTGCATCAACACGATAAACAGACAGATGCAGAACGTCATCATGAACAAGGGCAGGAACCCTTGCAGCATAAAACCATATAGTTTCTTTATCTTAAGCATCCGTGTTGTTACAAATATTTCTGCAAAATTACGCTTTTATTGTCAAATTCACAATTCTTCATCAAAACGCCTCGTTGATGTTGAACGCAAAGCCAATCCCATTTTTGGTAAATCCCAGATCAAGACGCACATTCACATTTTCCTTGAATGTCCAACGATAGCCGAATCCACCGTTGAGCAACGTTTTCTTCCAACGTATCTGCTCAAATTCCGGAAAAACGTTGGCGGCTCCGACCCACACCGTTATGCCGTTGCGCCGGCGGATGTGCTGACGCAGCTCCACCTGCGCCTCCACGATGCACTTGTCGCGGTAGCGTCCCTCAAAATATCCGCGCATACGGTTAGGCCCGCCCACACAAGCCATCATTGGCCACGGCACATCCTGGAAATTGAGCTGCGAATGGAATTCACCCGCTATAATCGCCCCCTTCCACGCCTTTTTGTAGGTTGCCACCGTAAGGTCGGTCACCATATACTTATCGTCGTTGCCGAAGAAAGCAGGCATAAACAGCTGGTCAAGCTGGAAAAGCCATCCCCGCGAGGCATTCGTAATCACATCGCGCGAGTCATAGTTGAGCGACACGCCCGCACCCACTGCCATAAAATTCTTCTCTGCCGAGCCAACAAGCCCTATCACATCATCGTTCAGGTCGGTCATCTTGACATACTGGAAGTTTGCCACCGGACCTACATACGCATTGTCAAACACACGCCAAAGGAAACGCGGCTTTGCCTCAAACTTGATGCGCGAATAATTCCGCTCATTGTCGTCGATATTGCCGGCATCGTAGCCCACGCCCCATATCTTCGACGGGAAAGTGTAGAAATAGACCGTATAGTCCAACTTGTAGCGTTCGCGTGGAAACACATTGTTGCCCCTCACGCCGAGCGCCATCATTCCCGACGTGGCCACATTTGCGAATATCGACACGTTTGACAGCGGCAGCGTCACATCGTTGCGGTCTATGCGATAAAGTCCCGATGCCACCAACCCGATGCCGACACCGGTAGCCGAGGCATAGAACGGCCCGCCGATCACACCGAAGTCAATCTTTTTTGAAGGGTCGAAATGATTGGAACGCTTGAAATAAGCTCCAACCTTTTTAAAGAAATTCTGTTTCTTGACAGTGTCGGCGGCCATCGTCACCGAATCGGCGACCGCCGGCTGCGGCTCCTGCTCTGCCACGACCTCGGCCGACGTCTCCACATCGATGTCCGACGCAATGTCGTGCGGCCACACGTCGCCAGCCACAAGACCCAGCGCCACAACCACCGCAAATATTCTTTTTGTACGCATGCTTTTATCCCGGCAGACCGCTTTTAATCACATTGTAGCTTTTCTCGAGCAATTCCTCGGTCAAAGCCTTGTTGTCAGCACCCACCTTGTCAAAATATATTGGTTTATGGATTGTCAGCGATATTTTTCCCGGAGTGATGCGGAATGTGTTTTTAGGCATCACGTCGTAAGAGCCGTCGATTGTCAGCGGCACTATCGGAAGCCCGAATTCAGTGGCAAGTGAGAACGCGCCACGCTTGAATTTCTTCATCTCGCCGTCAGGCGTACGCGACCCTTCGGGAAACACCACAAGCGACATACCGTCCTTCAGAATGCGCTTTGCGCTGTCCATGGTCTGCTGTATCGCCGACGCCGACGAACGGTCCACCATAATATGCTTCGATATGCGGCAGGCTGCGCCGACAAACGGAATTTTCTCCAGACTCTTCTTCATCATCCACTTGAAGTTGCGGTTCAGGTAGCCATATACAAGATAAATGTCGTAAGCACCCTGATGGTTTGCCACAAACACATACGACGTCTTAGGGTCGATATTCTCGCGGCCTTTCACCTCAACCTTGACAAACATCAATATGCACCACAGCTTGGCCCAAAAGTGCGCAGGATAATAGCCACCGCGCCTACTCATTCCGAGCAGACTGAAAAAGATGGTCAGCAACGCGGTGATAATAGTCATCACCAACAAAATAGGCATAGCCACACACCACTGATACACGGCAAGAATATGTTTCATAAGAATCCAGTTTTCGTTATCCGCCCATTGCGGACAGTTTTTCAGTTGCAAAATTAGACAAATTCCACGAATTATCTGCCTATTGCCCTAAAAAACCACCAATTCAAGCTCCGCTCCCCCATTTAAAGCCGAAAAGCCATTCCCGCCTGCCCACAAACCGGCAACATTCTTGAACAAACAAATCTGCGCGACAGCCCCAAGCGACAAAGAACCGGAGCAGAAATCCCGCAATCACGACAATTCCCTCCGGTTAATCAAACTTAATTGAAAAATTTCTCTGGAAGAGACATTTCTACAATACTATACGCTCTAAACGATAGAAAAGTGATTGTATAGACTCTATATAGATACGAGATAGGCAAAATTTAACGTATTTAACTTTCTATCACACCGATATTACCCAAAAGTGTATGATTTTTGGCGATTAGTAGAATGAGCAATTCTTCTTGGATAGACAGGCATAATGGAGCTTACTTTGTTCCACACTCTTGAATGGTGGCAGCAGGCATTTCGCAACAATGCCAAATACGTTATCCACGATTCTAAGACGATTGGTTGCAAGACAAAGTAATGCGATATGCGCTTGCGTATCTTGTCTGCTTGCAGATTATGGTAAACAATGTTTACATTGCCCGTTGCCAGCAACTCATTGACTGTGGCATCAACCTCTACATACAAAAGGAACAACTTACATTATTGGACGAAGAAGGACATCCGTCCCTCTTTGCCACGATAATGATAGCCACGCTTTCAACCTGTGCGCAATTGGAGCGTGATAATATCTCATTCCGATTGCAGTCAGGAAGGAAGCGGTATATAGAGAAAGGTGGAAAGCTCGGACGCAAGGTAGGCTCTGTAAAAACGGAAGAACAGATGAAAGCCGAATATAGGGAGGTAATAAGTCTGCTCCGCAAGGGGTTTTCCATTCGGGATGTGGCGAAGTTGAGTGGTTAATGGGTAAATACCGTACAACGAGTGAAGCGATTAATAAAAGTACAATCATCGCAATAATACTATTGATTTTACATTCTTTTCAAAGAAAGGGGTTGTGCAATAGTGGCTTAAAGGCTAAAAGTACTACCTTTGCATACAATAATAAGTAACAACACGTTTAAGGTCACAATTTGTGATCTCAAAAATAAAGATAGAAATATGGCAAACAACATAGATAAAAAAGAACCAGTCGCAATTTGCGACCAGTCCAAAATAGATGTTACAAAATGCGATAACCATGAACTCGCAGGTAATATCGAACCTCTAATAAAAGTAATTAGAGGGCAACAAGTTATGCTTGATAAAGATTTAGCCACTTTATATGGTGTAGAAACAAGGGTGCTTAATCAGACCGTTAAGCGTAACATAGAGCGATTTCCCGATGATTTTCGTTTTGAATTGAGTAGAGAAGAATGTTTGAGGTCACAAATTGTGATCTCAAATGGAAGAGGCGGCAACCGCTATTCAACTTATGCTTTTACAGAGCAAGGAGTGGCAATGCTTAGTAGCGTTCTTCGTTCACAAACAGCTATTGAGGTTAATATTCAGATCATGCGAGCATTTGTTTCCATGCGTCACTTTATGGTAAACAATGCTTCTGTTTTTAGTCGTTTGGAAACTATGGAATATCATCAGTTGGAAATCCTGCAACATCAACAAGATACCGATAAGCACATTGAAGCAACCAATAAGCGCATAGACGAGGTGTTTCGCAGATTGGACGAGGGCAATGCAAAGCCGAAACAAGGTGTGTTCTACAATGGTCAAATTTATGATGCCTATACTTTCGTGTCCGGCTTGATTAAGAGTGCAAAAAGACGTATCATTCTTATCGACAACTATGTTGACGAGACTGTATTGACATTGCTCGATAAAAGAGAAAATAACGTGTCTGCAATCATCTACACTCAGCAGATAAGCCGTCAGTTCCAACTCGACATAGACCGTCATAATGCTCAATATGCACCGATTGATGTTGAAACATTCCGTTTGTCACATGACCGCTTCCTTTGTATAGACGATGATGTGTATCATATAGGAGCATCCATAAAGGACTTGGGCAAGAAGTGGTTTGGTTTCTCCAAGATGGAGATACTTACACCAGACGAATTGGTGGAAAGAATCAACAGGGGATAAGAAAAAAACAGAGTTCTCTATTGAGTATGGAAGAACTTTTCAGATATTATTTGGAGAATATTATTATTATTCGTATCGGTACAGGCTTACGCTATCTATGGCTACGCTTTGTAAGGCATCGCAAGATTTCTTACCGAACCCTTTATGAAGGTAGTAAATTGAAAAAAACAACAGAATTATCTAATTCTGATAATGGACAGTATGGTGTTTTTGGTGGGATTAGGTAAACTTATAAAACGCATTTGGAAGAAGAAAACATACAGATGGTTGTCATATGCCATTTGTATAATTACATTCTCCACGTTATATGATTATATTCACAGTATTATTACACATACCATCATTTGTATCCCAATGTGGATATGGGGTATTATTCCAGTGGTAACAATCCTCATATTCTTTGCTAAATTTGGGATTAAGAAAAAATCTATATTTCTTCACGTTGTATTAGGATGTTGCTTTGGAATAGTGGTTACTGGTGTTTTGTGTGTCTTGTTCTATACAACAAATTATTGGTTCACCAGTTCCCATACGTACCATCTTGACGCATACGTTGTTGGTAAGAGATATATTCAAAGACGTGGTGGTTATCGTAGTTGGGGACTTTCAAAATACTACGTGAACTTGAAATTTATAGACAACCAAGAAACATTTCGTCTGGATGATTCAAAAGTTTTCAAAAAAATCAATCAAGGTGATTCTGTATGTGTCACCTTTGTTAAAGGTCTTTATGGTATAAACATTATCAAGGATATATCTCCTAAAAACAAATAATTAATGCAATATAAAACAATGAGAATATCAGTCTATAGCTTTATCATTTCAGCCATATTACTTACTGCTTCGTGTTCCAGTATAAATAAAAAATGCAAAGACATAACATTTGGTGAGCTAAGTAAAGATGTGCAAGACACTTTACAATGTGTTAGCCAAAAAGTTATAGAAGAAGACTATTCTCCCCAAGCCATGATTGATTTTTCTGGAAAATGTAAGTTTACTGAAAAAAGCATTGGGCCATGGATTATAGGCATCCAAATAGAAGATACAGTTAATAATGTAAGCGTATCATTACCATCAAATGTCCCTATGCCATATATTGTATATAAAGGTTTCGTATATTATCCATATGAATACAATATAGTCATTATGGGATTCAACAAGAAAACAAAGTTTCAAGCAATCAAGATGAAATAATGATACGAAAACAAAATCCTTCAACACTCAGTTTACGTATTACAAATGAGAGTTGAAGGATTTTATTATTTATCAAAATACGATGCTACAAAATAGACAATCGAGAATATTGTGTACAGCAGACACGGCAAGAAAATCCAAAGAAAGACCTTCACCCAACCATTCGCCAACCACACGCCTTCATTCCTTGACATCATATTTGACATATCATAGAAATGGCGAGTGAGGATTTCCTTATTCACCTTTCAGTGGTCTTCAAGAAGTTTGGACTCATCGCCAATGAGTTTCTTTCCTGACTTCGTCATTGCGTCACCCAAAAATCTTTATCAAAGAGTTTGGCGATTTTCTGATGCCTTGCCATCAGCATAGTTTGTGTATAAGCTCCTTGTTCAGCGACAGTATGCTTTCCCCTCAATCGCCTATTCCGCATGGATTTCACGGAAAGGCGCTACACGTCTAATCGCATACGGGGAGATCGAGGATGTGGCGCACAACGTCGGTGGCTTCGCGCACGGTCTTGATGCCGTCGATGCGCATCGACCTGCGGTTGTTGTGCTCATTGAGGTTGGCTATGCGCACATTCTGCTGCAGATAAGTCAGGATGCGTCCGAATGCCGGCGACTGATAATAAGCCGCATTTTCCGACGAAACGAAAAACATTGTCATGTGCCCCTGCTTCAACACGATTTTCTCAATGCCGAGACGGCGGGCAAGCCTGCGCAACGTGACCACAAGAATCAACTCGCGCGCTTGGTCGGGAATCGCTCCGAAACGGTCTTCAAGCCGCTTGCAGAAGGCGTCGACATCCTCCTGCCGCTCCATGTTGTCGAGTTCCTGGTACAGGAGTATGCGCTCGCTCTCCTGAGGCACGTAGGATGCCGGAAAGAGGATTTCGAGGTCGCTCTCGATGGTGCAGTCGTTGGCATATTCGGTGTTGGCGGAGTCTTGATGCTCGTCGGCGAAGGTGTCGGCAAATTCCTCCGTCTTCAATTCAAGCACCGCTTCTTTGAGAATTTTCTGATACGTCTCATAGCCGAGGTCGGCGATAAAGCCGCTCTGCTCGGCTCCGAGCAGGTTTCCGGCGCCGCGGATGTCGAGGTCCTGCATGGCGATATGTATGCCGCTACCGAGGTCGGAGAAGCTCTCGATGGCTTGCAGACGGCGACGCGCCACCGGTGTGAGCGCGGCTTCAGGCGGCACAAGCAGATAGCAGAACGCCTTGCGGTTGCTGCGCCCCACCCGTCCACGCAACTGATGCAGTTCCGACAAACCGAAATTCTGCGCATTGTTGATTATGATGGTGTTGACATTCGGCATATCGATGCCGCTTTCAATGATTGTGGTGGCAAGCAGCACGTCGTACTGATGCGCGGCGAAGTCGATGATTGTCTGCTCCAGCTTGTCGGACGCCATCTGCCCATGCCCCACCACCGTGCGGGCGTCGGGCACCAGACGGCGCACCCGGCTCTCAAGGTCGAACAGCTGCTCGATGCGGTTGTTTACAATAAACACTTGTCCGCCACGCGCCAGCTCAAAATTGATTGCCTCACGCAGTATTTCGTCATCGAGGGCAGTGACATTGGTTATAATCGGATAGCGGTTGCGCGGCGGCGTGTTGATGGCGCTGAGGTCGCGCGCGCCCATCAATGAGAACTGCAGCGTGCGCGGAATCGGCGTGGCCGACATTGTGAGCGTGTCCACGTTCACCTTCAGCTGTTTCAGTTTTTCCTTCACACCGACGCCGAATTTCTGCTCCTCATCGACCACGAGCAGTCCCAAGTCTTTGAACTGCACCGTTTTTCCGATAAGTTTGTGAGTGCCTATGATTATGTCTATTTTGCCTTCCTTCAATTCCTCAAGGATGCGCTTCACGTCTTTCGGCTTACGCGCACGGCTGAGATAGTCGACACGCACGGGAAAGTCCTTCAAGCGTTCTGAGAACGTGGTGAAATGCTGATAAGCCAGCACCGTGGTGGGCACAAGCACAGCGGTCTGCTTGCCGTCGGTGGCAGCCTTAAACGCAGCGCGTATCGCCACTTCCGTCTTGCCGAATCCCACATCGCCACACACCAGGCGGTCCATCGGGCGTTCGCTCTCCATGTCGGCCTTCACCGCCTCCGTCGCCTTCAGCTGGTCGGGCGTGTCCTCATAGATAAACGAGGCCTCAAGCTCATGCTGCAGATATCCGTCGGGCGAATATGCGAATCCCTTCTCCTTGCGGCGTGCGGCATAAAGCTGGATAAGGTCGCGCGCAATGTCTTTGAGTTTCGACTTCGTGCGCTCCTTCACCCTGTTCCACGCCCCCGACCCAAGTTTGTTGAGCTTCGGAGGCACACCCTCCTTGCCGCGGTATTTTGCCAGTTTGTGGAGCGAATGAATCGACACAAAAATCTTATCATCGTTGAGATACGTGAGTTTTATCATCTCCTGCATCTTTCCGTTGACGGCAGTGCGCACCAACCCGCCAAAGCGTCCCACTCCGTGGTCGACATGCACAATAAAGTCGCCAACCTCTATCTGCGACAACTCCTTCAGCGACAGTGCCAACTTACCCGAACGCACACGGTCGCTCTTGAGCGTGTACTTATGGAAGCGTTCAAAAATCTGATGGTCGGTAAACGCGCAAATCTTACGCTCGTTGTCTACAAATCCCTCATGAAGCGTGCGCAGCACCGGCGTGAAGCGGATATCGTCCTTTCGGTCGTCGAAGATAGAGCGCAGACGTTCAAACTGAGGCTCGCTGTCGGAAAGTATGTATATTTTGTAGCCGTCCGACTCAAACTGACGGAACGTGGAACTGATGATGTCGAAATTTTTGTGGAACACGCCCTGCAACGATGTGTCAAAAGTCAGCGCCGCATCGTAGTCGCCACGGTTGTTAACCGCATAGTCGGCATAGCGGTGGCTGTCGATGTCGCAGCAGAACTGCTCTGCGTCGACCACATTGTCCATAGCATGCTTGTCGCCCTCTTCGGCTATCAACGCACTCTCCGACAACGTTTCCTCCGCCACGGCACGCACACGCTGCCGCAACCATTCGCGGTCGTGAATCAGCAACACCGTGTCGGCTCCTGCAAACCGCAGCAACGACTCGCCGCCGCCTGCGCCGGTAGACAAATTATTGACCACCGTAATCTCATCGACAGACTGCTCCGACAACTGCGTTTCTATATTGAACGTGCGAATGCTTTCGATGTCGTCGCCAAAAAAGTCGATACGGTAGGGCTGCTCATTGGTGAATGAAAAAATATCAAGGATGGAGCCACGCACGGCAAACTGCCCCGGCTCGTACACGTAATCGACCGTCACAAAGCCAAAGTCGCGCAGACGCTGCGCCGTCGCCGTCAAGTCGGCTGTGCCGCCACGACGGAACGACAATGTGCTATCGATCAATTGCTGACGCATAGCCACCTTTTCAGCAAGCGCCTCAGGATATGTGACCACAACGCGCAACTGAGGGTCGTCCCAACGGCTAAGCACCTCCGCACGCAGAATCTGCGACGGAGCGTCCTCCTGACCATATTTGATGTCGCGTTTATAGCCCGACGGGAAAAGCAAAGCCGCCTGTTCACCTAAAATCTGGCACAGGTCGTTATATAAATATCCCGCCTCATCCATATCGTTGGCAACTGCAAGATAAGGCTGCTTCAATCGAGGCAACTGCGAGAACACGACTGATGGAGCCGAACCCACAAGCCCGTCAAGTTTGATTCTCTTTATCTTTTTATCTTTAAAGCATTTACCCAATGCCGCAACGCGGGCTGCTGGCATCAGCAGTCCGCAAAGTTCGGATATTTCCATATCTCAATATTTTTCAAGGACAAAGATAGTGCAAGGTAAGAGAAGAGCAAAACAAATTTATTTGATTTTGCCCTTCCGAACCGCAGCCTATATTATCAAATATTGCTGTCCGGTAAAAACTTCCGTAACATCAGTACCTGTCTAATTTCTCCATAATTGGAAATATACCACCAAAAGATGAGTTTTTCTGATTTTTATTCATACTTTTGCCATGCTTGATGAAGTTTTGTTTAATTATTTTTGCAACACTAAGTTAAGTGAATCCCCTGGCACAGCAAAATCCTGGGTAAGTTTTTATTGCTCAAGATGTTATAAAAGTTAGAATTTATAGAGTTGCGGAATTAAGGTTCAAGAACGCAGCCCTCGACCCTTTCAAAGACGGCAACGGGGCGGTCGCCGAGATTGCAGCACCCGATGCAGCAGCCGAATGGTTCGACCTGCAGGGCAGGAAAGTCAACAACCCTGAAAAAGGCATTTACATCCGCAAGCAAGGCGCCGACACGCAGAAGGTAGTGCTCCGCTAAGGGCATCAGATGCTTCGTCTGCGCCAAGAGCCTCGGCGCATGTATGCTCCGCAAAAGGCAAACATCAGCGACCCGTAGACAATCTCCGCCGTCCATGCCCACATCACGTCGACACGCATGATGTAGACAACCCATGTGTTATATATCATATAGAACACCAGCGCAGCCATCTCAAGCCAGAATGCCATTCGAGTGTCGCCTGTGCCCGACACGCTGCTGAACAGCACGTTTGCAGGCACCAGCACCGTATATGCGGAACACATCACCCACACCGTAGGCACCGCAGCGTCGATAAGTTGCGGAATGTCGGTGTAGATGCGTATAAACATTTGAGGGAAAGCCGCCACAACCAGCAGCAACGGCACCACGCAAAGATATGCGAGCCATATATGGCGGCGTATGGCAAGCGCCACCTTGTCGGTCTGGCCAGCCCCGATCATATTGCTGACAATCGAGCTTGCCGCCGAGGCAAACGCTATCACCATCATAAACGGAAGTCCGCTGATGTTGCGTGCAAGGTTGGCTATGGCAAGCGACTCCTCGCCAAGATGCTCGATATAGACAAAGAAGATAAACCACGTGGACAGCGATACGAAACTCTGCACCATCACCCACATCGACACGCTGAGGATAGAGCGCTGACGCTTGATGTCGAGAACCGGGAAACGCGACAATCCGAAATGACGGCAATCGATTTTCGCACGCGTATAGCAGACAAAAAACACCAGCGACACAAGTTCGGCAAGCGACGAGCCTATCGCCGCGCCGGCGATTCCGAGCGCGGGCAAGCCGCATTTGCCAAACACGAGCACATAGTTGAACACCACATTCGACAGCACCATTACAATGGAGTTGAGCGTGAGAGTCTTTGTCTGCGTCGTGCCAACATAGAACGACCTGAACATACCGCCGGCAAAGGCAAAGAAGAAGCCATAGACACGCCAATGGATATAGTCCTCCGCCTTGGCAAGAATGTTGGGCGAGGAAATCATCATCGACAGAATTTCATCGGCATACATCTGGCATGCGACAAACAGCACCGCGGCAAGCGCCATCAAGAAATACAGCCCCTGGTAGAACACCTGCCCCACCTCACCGTAACGCCGTTCGCCATTGCGTCGCGCAATCAGAATCTGCGTACCCACACAGAATCCGTGGCCAGCCATAAAGATAACCATATAGAACACTCCAGCGATAGCCGCTGCGCCAAGTTCCACCTCGCCGACACGTCCCATGAAAGCCGTGTCGGTAAGCACTATCATTTGTTCCATCAAAAGGCTTACCAAAATAGGATAAGCCACTCGCCAAATCTGTTTATAACTATAATCGACCGTTGTTGCCATAGGGCGGCAAAGTTACTACAATTCGGCGAGAATCGGACTATTCCGTTATAGAGAAATCACCCAGTCGTTAACCGGGGCTTCATTGCATACTAAAAAAGCGATGGAACGCGTCATCACATCCGCATTCCATCGCCACTTCTCTTTCTTTTACCTATTGTCTAATTGTTCTTGTTGGCGCGCTTGCGTTCAAGCTCGTCAAGAATGATTTTGCGCATACGCATGTGGTTAGGCGTAACCTCGACATACTCGTCAGCCTTTATGTATTCAAGCGCTTCCTCGAGGCTGAACACAACCGGCGGGATGATGCGCGCCTTGTCGTCGGCACCCGACGCACGCATATTCGTAAGCTTCTTCGACTTGGTGACGTTCACCACGATATCGTTGTCCTTGGCATTTTCGCCAACCACCTGTCCGGCATACACCTCCTCCTGCGGGAAGATGAAGAAACGTCCGCGATCCTGCAACTTGTCGATGGCATAAGCATAGGCAGTGCCCGACTCCATTGCGATGAGCGAACCGTTGGTGCGGCGTTCGATTTCGCCCTTCCACGGCTGATATTCCAAGAACTGGTGGCTCATGATAGCCTCGCCCGCCGATGCCGTCAGCACGTTTGTGCGCAGACCGATGATGCCACGCGACGGGATGTGGAATTCCATCTGCAGGCGGTCGTTCTGCGTGGTCATCGACACGAGCTCGCCACGACGGCGTGTCACCATATCGATAATCTTGCTTGAGTACTCTTCAGGCACGTTGACAGTCATCAACTCCACCGGCTCGCATTTCTGACCGTCGATTTCCTTGATGATAACCTGAGGCTGTCCCACCTGCAGCTCGTAGCCCTCGCGACGCATTGTCTCGATAAGCACAGACAAGTGGAGCACGCCACGGCCGAACACCGTCCAAACGTCCTCGTGTGGCTCTTTCTTCACCCGGAGAGCGAGGTTCTTGTCGAGCTCGCGCTCCAAACGCTCGGCAATGTGGCGCGACGTCACAAACTTGCCGTCTTTTCCGAAGAATGGAGAGTCGTTGATAGTGAACACCATCGACATTGTAGGCTCGTCGATTGCGATGCGCTCCAATGGTTCAGGGTTGACCGGATCGGTCACAGTGTCGCCAATTTCAAAGCCTTCGATACCGACAAGCGCACAGATGTCGCCACTCTTCACGCTTTCCACCTTGCGGCGTCCCATACCCTCGAATGTGTGAAGCTCCTTGATGCGCTGGCGCACCACCGAGCCGTCCTTCTTGCAAAGGCCAATCTCCATGCCCTCGCGCAGTTCGCCGCGATGTACACGTCCGATTGCTATACGTCCCACGTACGACGAATAGTCGAGCGACGTGATGAGCATTTGCGGAGTGCCCTCGAGCACTTGAGGTCCTGGAATATATTTGATGATGGCGTCGAGCAGCGGGATGATGTTGTCGGTCGGTTTTTTCCAATCGTCGCTCATCCAGTTCTGCTTTGCAGAGCCATAGATTGTCGGGAAGTCGAGTTGTTCTTCGGTTGCATTGAGGTTGAACATCAAGTCAAACACCATCTCGTTGACCTCGTCAGGACGGCAGTTCGGCTTGTCAACCTTATTGATTACGACAATCGGTTTCAGCCCCATCTGGATGGCTTTCTGAAGCACGAAACGCGTCTGCGGCATCGGGCCCTCGAAAGCGTCGACGAGCAGCAAGCATCCGTCAGCCATATTGAGCACGCGCTCCACCTCACCACCGAAGTCGGAGTGTCCCGGAGTGTCGATAATATTGATTTTGTAACCGTTGTAGTTGATTGAAACGTTTTTCGAGAGGATTGTGATGCCGCGCTCGCGTTCAAGGTCGTTGTTGTCGAGCATCAATTCTCCTGTGTTCTGATTGTCGCGGAAAAGGTTTCCCGCAAGCAGCATTTTGTCCACCAATGTCGTCTTTCCGTGGTCCACGTGAGCGATGATGGCAATGTTTCTGATATTCTGCATATAAACTATACCTATTTTGAGCGCAAAATTACGATATTTTTAGCATTCTCCATTATTATTGTCATATTATTTTCGCCGACAACACCAAAAAAGATGCTTAACAACATATTTTCCACAAGCATTTCTATGATTCTTGCCAACCGCACCGCCTACAATGCGCCTACGGCATACAGCGGGATGTTGCGCATCCAATCCTGCCTACGGTATGGCGACATTGAGAATCTGACTCCCTCCAGACCCTTGTGACTGTCAACAAACGAGCGAAGCGACTTTGACCTCAAATTCTCCTCTGCCTTAACCTCTATCGGCACTATTTCGCCCTTATATTGCACAACAAAATCTATCTCCAGTCTGGAATCATCGCGGCTGTAATAATAACAATGGATGTCATTTAGACACATCAGCTGGCACAGCACATAGTTCTCCGTAAACGCACCTTTGCTTTCCGCCATTGAATTGCCTGGCATAAGCATGTCAATCGGCTCCATCTCACCCATTGCTCCAAGGAGTCCACTGTCGACAACAAACAGCTTGAATGCATTGAAATCTTCATAAAATTTCAATGGTTTTCCAACTGATTTCACACGCGGCACACGATAAACCAACCCGGCATCCACCAACCATTGTATTGCCAACTCGAAGTCCTTCGCCCTCGCACCGGCCTTGACAGCACCATAAACAAACTTCTTGTTCTCATGGGCGAGCTGCGTCGGAATCGACTGCCATACCATACTTATACGAGTTGCCACAGTTGGCGTCACATGCTTTGACATATCGCTGCGATAAACAAACAAAATGTCGTTTTGCACTTGCCTCACCGCATTTACATCATTTGTGTCGATAAACGTCTTCACAGCCTCCGGCATACCTCCGACAAAATAATATTCCCGGAGTAATTTAGTAAGCCTATCGTGAAGTATGTTAATCGACGCCCAATCTTTCTTGCCAAGCAGTCCACAAACCTGCGACTCTCCCCTTGCCATCAGATATTCTTCAAACGACATTGGAAACATCTGCATAACATTAACCTTCCCCACTGGCGCCGATTCACCTTGCCGCATCGCCACGCCAAGCAACGAGCCAGCCACCACGACATGGTATTCCGGAATTTCCTCACAAAAATATTTTAACGAAGAGAGGCCTCTCGGCAACTCTTGAATTTCATCAAGAATTATCAAGGTTTCGCCAGGGACAATAGGCTGCTTCGTAATCGCACCTATTATCATCAGTACCCTTTTCATATCATAATCCTCCTCAAAAAGGCTTCGCACGTCAGGGTTGTTGTCGCAGTTTACGTATGCAACATTTTTAAATTCCTTCTTGCCGAATTCTTTCAGCACATACGTCTTCCCAACCTGCCTTGCCCCTGTCAAAATCAAAGGCTTTCTGGACTGACTGTTTTTCCAATTTTTCAATTGCATCATTACCGTTCTTTCCATATCTTTCAGACATTAAGGATTATTTTTCTATATTTTAGACGATTACATCGCAAAGATACACTTTTTTACACGATCTTTTGCCATAATACTACATTTTTCTGAGCGATCTTTTGCCTAAACGCTACATTTTTCTGAGCGATCTTTTGCCTAAACACTACATTTTTCTGAGCGATCTTTTGCCGACGCACAACGATTTTTGGCGAATTTGGAGGTTTTTGCTACCTTTGGATTCCCCTTAAATTGCAAAGGTTATGAAACGATTGAATTTATCGACCAAGATGAAGGCTGCCGTGGGATATGCGGCGGTGATAGCGTTGTTTTTGGCGGCGGTGTGGCTGATTGTAGGCGTTCTCGACTCGCTGACACGCTCCGACGGGGCAGAACGCACCATCAACAACCGGCAACGCGCCACAAACGACGTTGTGAGCCGGCTGTATCAGGCGGAGGTGATTGGACAGGCGTTGAGCGCAGGGCAGACCGACCTGTTTCAGTCTTATGTAGATGCTATGATGCTGACAGCACAGGCAGTCGATTCGCTGCGCGCCATCGTCAACGACCGCGCACAGGTGGCGAGGCTCGACTCTGTGAAAATGCTGCTCGGCAGAAAGGTTGACAACATGGACAACCTGCTCGACGCAATGGAGGCCGACAACTCCGACGAACTTTACCAACAATATATCAGCGACCTCATAGCGAACCAGAACCGTGAGATAGCGGCGCCGAAAGTGCAGCATTCGCAAACGGTGCGCACAAGCGAATATGTGGTTCACAAGAAACGGAAAAACTTTTTCGGACGTCTGCGCGATGCTTTCTCAAAGGAAGACAACAATCCGCAGCACGTGAGCGAGACGGTCACGGAGCATCACACCGACACGCTCGCCAACACCATCAACCCCGCCGACACGGTGGTGAAAATGCTTTCCGGTGTGCGCAAGCGGGTCGACGGACACCGCATCGGACAAATCGCACAGCTGAAGCGGCAGACTGCGGAACTGCGCATCAACGGACAGATGCTGAGCCGCAAGGTGAGCGAGCTGCTTGCCGTGATTGTCGACGAGAGCTCGCGCACGGCAGAGACAAAGCATCTGCAAGCAGAATCGGTGCGACGCCATGCCGCCCGTGAGATTGCCGCAATAGCATTTGCCGCAGTGGTTCTGGCAATGGCGTTCCTGTTTATGATATGGCGCGACATCACCCGCAGCAACCATTACCGCCACGAGCTGGAAAAAGCCAAGAAACGCGCCGAGGACCTGCTCGACGTGCGCCAAAGGCTGATGCTCACCATCACCCACGACATCAAGGCTCCTGTCGGCTCGATAATCGGCTATGCCGATTTGCTCGACAAGACAGCCGACGGAAAGAAACGCGCGGCATACCTCGGCAATATGCAGACGTCGGCGAAACATCTGCTTGACCTTGTCAACTCGCTGCTCGACTACCACCGTCTGGACGCCGACAAGATGGACATCAACACCGCGGCGTTCAACCCGCAGCAACTGCTCAACGCCGTTGCCGACAGCTACCGTCCGGCAGCAGCCGCAAAGGGTCTGCGCCTTGAATACGACTGCGACAACGCGCTCGACGGCTATTTCTCAGGCGATCCTTTCCGCATCCGACAGATTGTCGAGAATCTGATGTCGAATGCAATGAAATTCACCAAGGAAGGCTCTGTGTCAATGTCTGCAAAACTCGACAACGGACGGCTAAGCATCTGCGTAGCCGACACCGGATGCGGGATGACCGAAGACGAGCAGAAACGGATATTCCAGGAGTTTACCCGTCTGAAAAGCGCGCAGGGACAGGAAGGTTTCGGACTCGGACTGTCGATAACACAGAAACTCGTGGCTCTGCTCGGAGGCACAATGAGCGTGAACAGCAAACCAGGAGAAGGCAGCCTGTTCGGCGTCGAGCTGCCGATGCCTAAAGCCGATGCCGACACAACATCTGCCAACGAACGCCCCGCGGCAAACGCCCGGTTCAGCCATCCGTGGAGCCTGCTGCTCATCGACGACGACAATCTGCAACTGCAGCTCACGGAAGCCATGCTGCGCAATCTTGGTGCCAACGTCACCGTATGCCGGCAGCCACAGGAACTGTTTGTCAAAATCGCAGAATGCCACCACGACGCCGTGCTTACCGACATCCAGATGCCAGCCATGAACGGCTTCGACCTGCTGCGCAACCTCCGCGCCCTCGGATGCGACGAGGCAGCGTCGATTCCCGTAATAGCCGTGACCGCACGCAGCGACATGGACGTAGACTCGCTGCGTGGCGAAGGCTTTGCCGGATGTCTGCACAAGCCGTTCCGCCAGCAAGAAATTGTCGACGTGGTTGAGGCTACCATGGCAAATAACGAGACCGACACATTCGACTTCTCCGCACTGACAGCGTTCAGCGCCGACGACGCCGACGCCTCGCGCGAGATTATGCTCACGTTTGCCGAAGAAACGCGGAAAAACATCCAGCGCATGGAGCGCGCCATAGCCGACGGCGACCTGAAAGAAATGGCTGAGACCGCCCACAAGATGCTGCCGTTGTTCACCATGATAGGCGCCAAACGCGCCGTTGCGCCACTCTCCTGCCTCAACGACAAGCGTGCAGGCGGCGATGCCGGCTCTGCCGACACAGAGATGGCACAAACCATCGTGGATGTAGCTAAAAATGTGGTAAACGAAATAGCGAAAGCGAGTCAGGATTAAAAAACTTTCAAAACGAAAGCAAAAAGTTTCATTTTGATTTTGTTATAATAAACAAGAATAGTAATTTTGCACCACTATATAGATATGGAACAATCGGCTAAAACAAAAGAGCGTTTCTCGGAAACCAACGAAAGTTTCACTATGCTCGAGGCTATCAACGAGGCAAAGCGATGCCTTCACTGCAAGGCACCGCTTTGCAGCAAGGGCTGCCCGATCAGTCAGGACATTCCCGACTGGATTCACGAACTGTCGATGGGCAATCTCGGAAACGCCATGCACATAATCAACGGCAAGAGCAACCTGCCTGCCGTGTGCGGACGCGTATGCCCTCACGAGCGTCAGTGCGAGGGGCATTGCGTGCTCGGAAAGAAGGGACGCCCTGTGGCTATAGGCAAACTGGAACGCTTCGTTGCCGACTTCGACGGCGACATGCAGCTCATCCGCGAGCGGCTGCCGCAGAAGACGCGTGGACGCGTGGCGGTGATTGGCAGCGGACCTGCCGGACTTGCCGTCGCCGGCGACCTTGCGCGAAAAGGCTTCGCGGTGGAGGTCTTCGAGATGGAGCCGGAACCGGGAGGCGTGCTGATGTTCGGCATTCCTGAATATCGACTGCCTAAAGAGGTGGTGCGCCGCGAAATCCGCAAAATCGAAGAACTCGGAGTGGTCTTCCGCTGCAACACGACCATCGGTCAGGACCTGACCGTCGACCAGCTGTTCGACCGCGGCTTCGACGCCATCTTCATGGGCACAGGCACAGCCAAGCCCAAGAAACTGCAAATTCCCGGCGGACACCTGCGCGGTGTGCGCCAAGCCATATACTTCCTGCGCCGCGTGAGCCTCTACAACGAGGGCAACCTCGACCGCAACGAAGTGCCTGTGGGCAACGGCGACCGCGTCTTTGTGATAGGATGCGGCAACACGGCTATGGACGCGGCACGCTCGGCAGTGAGACTGGGCGCGGAGAAGGTGACGGTGGTCTACCACCGCACAATCAACGACATGTCGGCGCTGCGCTCCGAATACGACGAGGCGGTTTCCGAAGGAGTGGAGTTTGAATGGCAGTCGAGCATTGTCGACATCCACGACGATGCCGGCGATATAACCGACGTGGTGATTGAGTGCAACGGCGAGCGCCACGAAGAAGACGCCGACGTGGTGATAATGGCTGTCGGCTCACAGCCAGCCAGCCGTATAGTCTCCACAACGGAAGGAATCGACGTTGACGACCGCGGCTATGTGCTGACACGCGACATGCCCTACGGCATGACAACCCGCAAGGGAGTGTTTGCCGGTGGCGACGTGGTCAACCGCCCGTCAACGGTTGTGCTCGCCATGAGCGACGCCAAGAAGGTGGCAGAAGGCATAGCGCAATATGTTGACGCCATCAAACTGCTGGAAGCAATTTCATAGACATAACATATACACAGAGATTGAATTACCATAGTAGCAGACCGCCCCGGATGTCGCGACGACAACCGGGGCGGCAATTTTTCCGCAAGTCAGGATTTATTTTTTTCAGAATTTCACTTTCTTCACACCATCCACAATGTATATGCCTGCTGGCAGACTGTCCCAATCAACGTCGAGCTTCACGCCCTGCATGTTGAACGTGCCACGGCGCGACTCAGGAATATCGGCCGTAATGTCGTGGATGCCGTCGGCATCAGGCTTGATGACAAGTTTTTCAACAGGCTTGCCTTCAAACACCAATGCTCTCATAGCGGAGTCAAACACCGCGCCCGCCGGCTCCGTGATGTGGCAGCCGTCAAGCTGCACGTCACCGATTGCCGGAACCGCGCCCAGCACCGAGGTTATCTCCACGTCAGCCTTGCGCACCACGAACCGCTCATCGCCGACGTCGGCATCACCAACTATACACTTTGCTCCGGCAACACCCATTTCAGCATTGATGCTCACCTTGGCGCCGTCGATGACAACAGGCGAGGCAACGGTCATAATGCCGTCGTTTTTTGCTTTGATGTTAAGCGTTCCCGGTCCCAATACGGTAAGCGCACCCATCGTGCATATACCTTTATCGCTCGATATGAAATTATTTTCGCCAATCAGCATAATCTTCAAGTCGGGAATCATACTATTCACAGCCACATTGCCTGTTATCGTCGCGTTCCCTAAGGAGAGGGTGTTTGTCGCAGGGTCGAACGACGCCATGCCTTCCACTCCAGGTATCACACTGAGGTCGCCGCAATTCTTGCCCGTCAAAGCCACGCCAGCCACATTTACACCATACGTCACAGGACCAATCACAACCTTGCCTTTCACCAACGCCCCGTCAAGAGCCACGCCACGCAGCGCGGCGTCGAATTTCGCGCCGACCGGCTCTGTGACGCCACAGCCTTCGAGCACGAGAGCGTCGATATTGATTATCGCGCCATTCTCTCCCTCAACACGCACCACAGCATCACGCACCGTCAGCGAGTTATTTTGCGCATCACTGCCGCAGATACACCATTTGCTTTTGACCGCCACTTCACAGTCTTCAATAGTCAATGCGGTACCTCTTATAGACACACAATATACATCGCGGCACGATAGGTCAAGCTTGCCCGTTCCGCTGATTGTTGTAGGCTTGTCCATTACAAGCGCCCCTCCATCAGAAGTAATTCTGTTATTGCCCTCCAGCCATATCGTCAATCCTTCGCACGCACTGTTGATGATGCCCGAACCAAACAGTCTATTGTTTAGAATAGAAGCATCTTCAAGGATAAGAACCTTAGTTTTAGGATTGAACGACACTTTTCCTGTCACGCCATCTATCACACTGAGGTCCTTGCAATTACTCGATGTCACATTCACTTCGTTCACCATAATGCCATATTTTTCGTCAGGGGCAATCACCACCTTGTCCCTCACCAAAAAGCCATCGATGACAACACCCTGCACCTTTGGGTCGAATACCGCACCATTTGGAGCACTGACGTAGCAGCCTTCAAGCACGAGTCCAGCTATTTGACTCACCGAAGCACTTTTTCCGTATGCCTCCACGTAAGCATCGCGCACGGTAACCACCTGACGACTTTCGTTTGCCACGCCCTTTATGCCGTAGTTGCCCTCGGCATATACGCTGCAGTTATCTATCGTCACCGGCGCCCTTTGCAAATGTATGCAGTCCTGCGTGTTCGACTTGAGATAGAGTTTGCCGCTTCCGCTTATCGTCGTAGCCTTTTCCGCCCAGATACAAGCGAGAGCGACGCTGATGCTATTTTCGCCAATCACATTAATTGTCAAGTCATTGCAGTCTGCATTAAAGATACCCACAGTGCTTTTTCCAGGCGCAATTGTGGCATTTTCAAGAGTAAGCGTCCTTGTTATGCCGTCATACTTCACTATTCCGCTCACACCGTCAATCACACTGAGGTCGTTGCAGTTGTCCTTCGTGACAGCCACACCAGCCACACTGATGGCATAATTCGGCTTACCAATCACCAATCTGCCCTTCACAATTTCGCCGTCAATAGCCAACGACATACATCCTTTATCGAACACCACCCCCTTAGGCTGCACAATTGCACAGTCTTCGAGAACAATTCCTCCGAAATACACAACACAACCATTTTTTGCATTTACATCAACACGGGAATTACGCACAGTGAGCACAGACTTTTCGCTAATAAAGCCTCCCACTATGCCTGTATGCTCACTATTGATTGTTATCTCGCAATCTTCAATGGTAAGTGGAACATATATAAACAGAATAGCTTCTTTTTTCTTTGTCCTAATGTCGAGCGTCCCCGGACCGCAAATAGTGGTAGCACTCCGGAACTCCATTCCCACTCCTTCATTGTTAACAATCCTGTTTGAACCTTTCAGCACAATTCTAAGGCCTTCACATTCAGAATTAAAAAGACATCTTTCATTTCCGATTCCCGTTATGGTGGCATTTTCGAGTGTCAGAGTTTTTGTTGCAGGATCGTACTTCACGCTTCCTGTCACACCCTTGATTCCAGAGAGGTCGTTGCAATTTTTTTCCCATACGCTATAGCCATTGATTACAATACCATAATCCGCAGCCTGCATTGTGGCAACGGCAAACACAGCAAGCAGAACGACGAGCGCCATGCGCATCCAAAAGCAACGTCTCGGCAAGGGAGGACCAGCTTTTTCACTGGAAAGAGAGTCTGTCAGGTTGAATTGTCTCATAATAATTAGTTTTTGGTTTCGGACAGCCACAATATGCCCGATGGATTTGAAAAAAGGTTTAAATTGTAAAAACACTACAAAGCAGCGCAGATGTGGCACTACGCCAAAAAGCAGTCTAATCAACAACTTATGTTTTTTGCAAAGATAAAGGATAAGCAACAAAGCAAATAACAAATCTCAAATATTTTTCAACACAATTCTTTCTTTTTTGTATTTTTCATACATAAAAAACGTTAATAAGTTACAGAAAGGACAACAGCATCCTCTCTGCCGTCGACATGAAAAAGCGGCGCCGGATTTCCCCGACGCCGCTTCAAGCATTGCGTTTCTATGTTGTTTTTATTTTATTGCCACCTTACGGCTGTCGTCGCCGTTCACCACAATGTAGTAACCGGCAGGCAACGCGATTGTAGTCGAGCCGCTGACTGTTGTGCAGCAAGCCTCGCGCGCATCGACAGTATAGACGTGGATGTCGGCCTCGTTTGCAGTTTCCACTACCAATTTGCCGTCACGGCAGTAGGCATCCCATTCAGCATCCGCGCCCACAGCAGCCACCGACGACACAAACGCCGTGATTCCAATGTCATCGATGTTCAAACGTCCGCCGCTAACTTGGTTCAGGCGTATGCGCACCGGTTGCGAAGCATTGATTGTTGCCGAGCATTCAACAAGCTGGCTTTTGTCATCTACGCTGAACTCCTTCACTTTAATCCAGTTGCTTCCGTGGTCAACAGAGTAGCTTAGCTCCACAACCGGAGCTGCATCCGAGCCATAAGGAGCGGCGAAGAACGACACCTCTACTGCGCCGTCGACCTTGTCCTCAAGCATCGTCAGCGAGCGCTCCCCTTTCTTTCCAGTGCAAAGAGCCTGCGTACCATGCACTTTATCGCCTTCACGGGCTGCGATGCCGGCATTCACAACGCTCCATTTGCAAGCCGAGCCATTATAGTTAAACGTGTTGTACGGTCCGGCGCCAGGTTTCTCAAAATCCTCAAAGAATGTCACAGGCGCGGTCACCACAGCCTTCACATTCACATCGTCGCCCTCGACGGTTGCCGTGCTGGCAGAGAGCGTGCCATCGTATGTGCCGGCGGCAGAAGCAGGTATGCGCACATAGATTTCGGCGCCTATTGTCTCAGCCGTTTTAGTGTCGACAGCGAGGCTGCTGCGCCAGTCGCTCTTGTCAGCGCTCACTTGGAAGCCCTTTGTCACACTCACATCGATTTCATTCTCCTCAACGTTTGAAGCGTAGACAGTCACCTTCACAGGAGCAGAGTCGACACCCGGAGCCGCCGACAACACGAGTCCGCCTTCCGGCAGGTCGAAACTGATTTCGCGGTCAAGGTCGGCAGTGGTCACGCTGACCAAGTTAGACTTCATGCCCTTGACGTTGCTGAGTTGATATTTATATTCTGTCAGATATTCAAGATCAGTCACGGCATATTGCTGAGCCGCAGCCTTCACCGCTTTCGGGAATCCCGGCACGAGTGTAGTGCCGTCGGCAAGATACACATTCAGCGTATAGTCGCCGCCGTTCTTGTCAACGTCGAGCCAACGGGCTGTAAAGCCGTCGGCAGTCACGTTTGATGCAGAAAGAGCGGGAATGCCGTCGACAGCCTGAGCCTTCAGCGTCACTACCGACTTAGCCGAGCCGCTTGTCAGCGTAAGCGTTCCGGTGGCAGATGCCTGCACAGCCGAAGAATAGGTCAGATTTATCGATGTGCCCTTGTTGGCATCTGCGGCAGCGATGCTTGCAGCCGAAGCCTTGAATCCAGCTCCAGCCACGCTGACAGCCACATTCTGCGTCAAGCCTTCCGCCTTTACGTTTACAGTATAGGTAAGCGTCGTGTTTACAGCCGTCACACCGAAGTCGACAGTCGAGCCGTTGTAAGGCGACGTAATCTTCGGGTCGACCACACCGCCCGGAGTCCATCCGATGTTCTGCTTGTCGCCCCAGATATACTCCGCGAGCTCAGGATGGTCGATAAACGGATTTCGGTTGTTCTGATGCTTGTAGACAGCGTTGTTGCGGTCAATCTCCTTCTGGCTCACAGGGTCCTGCTCGTTCCACTTCAAGAGCAGATTTACAGCCCAGGTTGTGTAGCAAGGATAGCTGTTTCCGGCAAGCATAGGACTGCTCCACGAAGCGATTTTGTCGTTATAGCAAGCCGCCATATAGAAATAAGAGCGGGCAAAGTCGCCCTTATACTCGTCAACCGGCTCGAAAACCGTACCCGAGTAGCCCGGGAATGTCGACTTTCCGAGTTTTCCGAGAGCGTCCACACCATTGCACGACGGCAACGTTGTTCCGTTGGCACACTCTCCATAAGGGAAGTTGCTGCGCTGTCCGTTCACCTTACCGTCGGTAGGATAAATATGGAACGCGTCCGACACCATCGGCTGTCCCTCTTTGAACCAGCTTTTCGGGAACGAGTGCTCGCGGTTTACGCAGTCGCCCACATGGCTGTAGTTGCCACACTTCTGCTGTCCCTCGCGGAATTTCGAAGTGGAATACATGTCCCAATAGTAATTTGTGCCAGGGCGAATGTCCGAATCCTTGTACACGTTCCACAATCCGTTGTAGCCCACGTTTTTGTGCGGTCCGACGATTTCACACAGTTGTTTCAACAATTCCTTCTGGCTTTTGCCTTCCGCCTTCTTGTAGTACCCCGAAGGCTCTTGCGCATACGCAAAGCCCGAGAATAGGCAAATCAGCAGCGCAACCAATGAGAGTTTTGTCAATTGTCTGTTCATATTGAATAGTGATTTATTTGTTGTCTTTCAGTTTGCGTCCGGCAAGCATCCCGCAAGCCGCCATAATATCCTCTCCGCGCGAACGGCGGATTGTGCAAGTCACGCCGAGCGAGTTCAGCCTGTCGCGGAAAGCCGTCATCCGCCGCTCGTCGCTCGTTTTCAGTTCCGAGCCAGGGATAGCGTGGAAACGGATAAGGTTGACACGCACCTTCTGTCCCTCCAGGAGTTTTGCAAGAGCGTCGGCATGCGCCTCGTCGTCGTTAAGTCCAGCCCACATGATGTACTCCACCGACAGACGTCGCTGATGTGCGAAATCGTAGTCGCGCAGCATCGTCATCACCTTCTTTATCGGGAAAGCGTTCTCGACAGGCATCAGGCGTTTGCGCTCCTCATGATACGGCGAATGCACGCTGATTGCGATATGCACGTCGGTCTGCTCCACAAGGCGTTTCAAATCGCCGAGTTTGCCGATTGACGACACCGTGATGCGCTTCGGGCTCCACGCCAGTCCCCAGCGTTCAGTCAGCACGGCGATGGCACGCACCACCTCACTGTAGTTGTCCATCGGCTCTCCCATACCCATAAAAACAATGTTGGTGAGCGTCAGCGACTCTGGAATGCTGAGAATCTGGTTGAGAATCTCCGCCGCCGTCAAATCGCCGTGATAGCCCTGCTTTCCCGTCATGCAGAAACTGCAGTTCATCTTGCAACCGATTTGCGACGACACGCACAGCGTGGCACGGTCGGCGTCAGGGATGTAGACACTCTCTATCATTTTGCCACCGGCAGTGCGAAACAGATACTTCACCGTTCCGTCGACACTGCGCATAGCTTCCGCCGGAGCCTCACGCCCCACGCAGTAGCGCGCGCTGAGGCGCGCGCGGTTTGACTTCGACAAGTTGGTCATTTCGTCGACCGTCGTGGCACGCTTCTCATAAAGCCATTGCGCCATCTGCTTCGCCGTGAATCTCGGCATCGCCATCTCTGCCGCCACCGCTTCCAAGTCGGCAAGCGACAATCCTAACAATTTCTTTTTCTCTTCTGCCATATCATCAATAAAGAGGGAACTGCAAAGTTACAAATATCATTTGGAAACGGACTGATTTTTTCAGACATATTAACGAAATGCCTCTGTAATGTCAGGAATCTGCCACGGCAACGACATAAAAGCGACAAAGCCCGGCACTAAGCCAAGCTTTGTCGCTTTTACATATTTTCTCAATCAGCCGCCAGCTCAGAGCGACGGCTCATCATGCGGTATGTCAACGCACAACCGCCTTGCCCGTTGTTCCGTCGGCACGACGCACCACATAGATGCCCGGCTCCGGATTTTCCACCTTGCGGCCGTAGAAATCGAAGTAGCCTACCACCTCCGCCTCTCCGGCGGCAATGCTGTCGACAGCACCTTCCGGCTGCACTACGAAATCGGCAAGCGAGCGCGGAGCGACCGTCGCAACCGGAGTGATATAGTAGCAGATGCCCGTCACTGTCCACACCTTGTCGAAATATCCATTAGTGGAACTGTTGTAGATGTCCGTGCCACGGAAATACCAAAGCTCGCCAGAGCGAGTCTTGTCGGAAACAAGATGGAACGGCACATTGAACTTTCCGTAATAGTCAGGGTCTGGGTAGTTGCCATATTTTTCATCAAACTTCACATCCTTCACCGTAACGAGCTGGAATATCACGTCGCAAGCCTCGGCAGCATGAATCTGCTCGAACGTCAGCACCTTAGGCTCCACCACATTTCCTTCCGAAACGACGCGCCATGCATCTGCAGCCACCGGCACGAAATCGATGCCACCGTCGTCGGAGAAAATTACGTTGCCCACAATGTCGGTGATGTTGTCGCCCTGCTTCACCTTCGTCAAGTCGACCTCATCATAGCCGCATCCCGATGCCGAACGCACCTCGGCAGCCGACTGAGAGTCCTGCGCATAGAAGGTGTAGAAATTAGAGTCGATTGCCGTAACCGTAGCCTCACCCTTGTAGACGTAGAGAGTGGTCATCGAAATGTTGTCCTCGTCAAACAGCTCCTTGAACGAATTGACAGAAATTGTCTCAATCGGACGCCATTCAACAATCTGCGTGCGCGACTGCGCGCCGTCGGCCGCATATACAATCTTGTCGGACGTCACTGCCGTATTGTCGACTGTAAGAGTCAACACCACATCGCAACCGTTCTCGCTCTCGGCGTCGGCCTTTGCCACAGTGGTCGCGGAAACAGACACCTCGCCCGACACCGGCGAAGACAACGAGATGTCGCCCTTCAGATTCTTACCCTTTACTTTTATCGTTTTCGTATATGTCAAGCCCTTGTACACCTTTCCGAAATCGACCGACATATCGGTGATTGTGATTTCCGGAGTCTCCACAGCATCAGCCTTGGCGGGAGTGAATATCTCATTCCATGTCGACGCCACACGCACCTCATCGATTACGGCGACCGGAGTTTTTGCCACCGACGACGAGCCTTGTCGCAACTCGATGCCGCGCACGTCGGCAAGCGACTCCGAGCACTCTTCCTCCGCCACAACAGAAGCCGCAGGCTCAGCGTCGCCCTTTGCCGGGTTCACCCATAGCGAGATGCGGTCGTTGTCGGCTCCGTCAATGATTTCGTATTTCACAACGACAAGATATGTCTTGCCGATCGCACACTCCTTGTCGGCCCACGCTACAGACGTTTTCACATTGCCAAGGTTTGCCACATTGCGGCTCACGCCCAACTTGAAGCCCTCGCCGGAAGCCTGCGCAAACAAGCCTGCGCCTTCCGACCCGGCCTCAGCGTCTCCAAACTTTGTGGCGTCGAGCGAATTGGCTCCTGTAAGCGCCATAAACGCAGCCGTGCGCGAACCTGACGGCAACTCGCTCACGTTGACCAACGCAGAATAATATACAGTGCCTTTTGCCGCATCGGTGCCTTTGTCGCGGAAAAGCATCTGGCAATATTCGCCCGATTCCTTTGTCAGACGCACAGCCTTTCCAGCGGCGTTGTCCTGATATCCGGCAAACGTCAGCGGAGATTTTGCCACCTGAATAGGCGCCGTTGTTTTCTTTCCGTATTTAACCCATTTTCCATTGCCATAGAGATTACCTTCAGCATAATCAAACGACTCGGCAAGATAAGTTTCAGCACTTGCCGTCAAAGCCATCGCCATGGTCGCGGCACAAAAAAGTAGAAGTTTCTTCATTTATCCTAATATTGAAATTCTTCGCAAGTTACGAAAAAAAGGCGACATATAAAAGCGCCACGCCATGCGGAGCAAAAAGATGGCGGCTGAAGCCTCAACCGCCTCAACCGCCAAAGTTATGTATTTCTGAATCTTATCTTAATTGCGCTCTTTCACCACTCCGAGTCTGTAAGCTGCAAGAAGTTGCTTCAACTCATCAATCTGCTTGCGCAGCACCTTGCCCTTGTCGGTGTCCTTCACAAGCATCCGCTGCGAATTGAACTCCACAAGGAATGAGTTTGACTTGATGTCGAGTCCCTCCTCGATAGCCTTCTGCCGCGACTCAAACGGTTCGTGCTGCACAAGCTGCAGCGCGCGCGAATGGAACACCAACGTATACCCTGCGATTCCCGTCTCAGGCTGATATGCACGCGAGAAGCCACCGTCGATCACCAGCATCTTTCCGTTGGCCTTCACCGGCTGCTCTCCCTTTATGGTTTTCACCGGCACATGGCCGTTGATTATGTGAGAATGAGGGTTGTCGATGCCGAACTCCTGAAGGATTTTGTTGCAAATGTCCTCGCGGTCGCGAAGAGTGTAGTATGCACCTTTCTCCTCCTTGTGCAACTCCTTGTCGGCAATGAAATAACGCTCGAACGTAGCCATCTTGTCCTTGTCGAACAGCGGAGAGTCGGGACCGCACCACAAGTACCACAGATAGTCGAGCGCAAAACTCGTCGTGTCGTTGTTATCGTCGAAGAATGCAGCGCGCACCAGTTGGTCAACCCTGTCGAGCAGTCGCTTTCCGGCAAACTTCTCACCGAGGATTGTCACCTCCTTGAACGAGCCGTCGGCATTCAACGGAATCGAGGCATGGAAAAGCAGATTGTTGTTGCACACAAGATACATGCTTCCCTCGGTCATGAAACAGCGGATATGCTTGCGCAGCTTCTCGCTGTGGGTGAACGAATTGTGGAGCTTCTCCACCAAATCGCACTCCTCCGCCGTCAGACGGTAAGGATCGTTGGGGTCGATTGTAGGAAACTCCGAGTCGAGCATCTTATACTCTTTTCCACCATAGCAAAGCATACCGCGCTTAAAGTCAATCTTATCAAGCAACAGACGGCCGTCCATGCCAAATTCCGGATGGCGCTTTATGATGCCCGCTTCCAGTTTGAACTGAATCACGGCTATCGCCTTGTGCATCTGCGCAATGAGGCGCAACGTCTTTTCCGGATAAGTTTTGTCGGCATATTTCTGCTTCAACGCAAACACCGTGCAAGGGTCGTTGGCATACGTATCCATTGCGAACGTGGCGAGAGGCAACAGGTTGATGCCATATCCCTCCTCGAGCGTAGTCAGCGTGCCGTAGCGCATCGAGATGCGTATCACGTTGGCTATACAGCTGTCGTTGCCCGCCGCAGCACCCATCCACAGCAAGTCGTGGTTGCCCCATTGGATGTCGACGTTGTGGTAGTTGCACAGCGTGTCCATGATGATATGCGCACCCGGTCCGCGGTCGAAAATGTCGCCCACGATGTGGAGCGAGTCAATCGTGAGCCGCTGAATCAGGTTGCACATCGCGATGATGAAATCGTCGGCACGCTGAGTTGAAATTATCGTATTGATAATCTGGGTGATATATCCCTGTTTATTCTGATCGTCGACCGTTTCGTGCAGCAATTCCTGAATGATGTAGGAAAACTCCTCCGGCAACGACTTGCGCACCTTCGAGCGCGTGTATTTCGACGACACGTTCTGGCAGACGCTCACCAGTTTGTTGAGCGTGGTCAGATACCAGTCGTTCATATCCTTCTCCTGCTCCTTGACAATTTGCAGCTTCTCCTGCGGATAGTAAATCAGCGTGCACAGCGCCTTCTTCTCCGATTCCCGCAGCGTGTTTCCGAAGATGTCGTTCACCTTACGCTTGATTGAGCCGGAGGCGTTTTTCAGCACATGCTGGAACGCCTCGTATTCACCATGTATGTCGGTCAGAAAATGCTCAGTGCCTTTCGGAAGGTTTAGAATTGCCTCCAGATTTATGATTTCTGTGCTTGCCGCCGCCACCGTGGGAAACAGGCGCGAGAGGAGTTTCAGATAATGAATATCAAGTGTAATGGCTTGTTCCTGAGCCTTTTTATTTTCAGACATTGTCAAATATTTAGTCTTTAGTTATTGTTTGTTAGAAACAGCACAAAACCGAATGTGTTTCGTTTTGCAAAGATAGTGTTTACAAATCAAAATTGCAAAAAGCGGATACATTATAATTGCGGGCACCGCCGCCACTCCGTCCAGCCAAATTTGTTCCCTTTTTTTCCATTAATTCATACAAAAAAGCGTATCTTTGCGAATGAATACAGGCTACTATGTAGAATTTGTCATAAAAACAATAAACTATTTCTGAACAAAAAACTTGAAATTACCGATGAAAAAGACTTTGGCAATAATCCGCCACGACCCGTGGCTTGAACCATATTCCGACGCAATCAACGGTCGGCACGATGAAGCCGTGCGCAAAGAAAAAGAACTCGCCGGCAAAGGAGGCACGCTCGTTGACTTCGCCAACGCGCACAAATATTTCGGACTGCACAAGACGCGCAGCGGATGGGCATTCCGCGAATGGGCGCCCAACGCCACGGCAGTCTACCTTATCGGCTCATTCAACAATTGGACAGAAAAAGCAGAGTTCGCCCTCACCCGCATCGATGGCGGAGTGTGGGAAATCACGCTGCCGAAAGACGTGCTGCGCCACGGCGACCTATACAAGCTGAAAGTGCATTGGGACGGCGGTTGCGGTGAGCGCATCCCTGCCTACTCCACACGCACCGTACAGGACGAGAAGACCCTGATTTTCTCAGCGCAGGTGTGGCAACCGGCGCGCCCGTACAAATTCAAGGTCGCCGACTTCAAGCCCCAGACCAACCCGCTGCTCATCTACGAATGCCACATCGGCATGGGCGAGGACAAGGAAGGCGTAGGCACCTATGAGGAATTCCGCGTCAACGTGTTGCCGCGCATCGAAAAAGACGGCTATAACGCCATCCAGATCATGGCGATTCAGGAACACCCATACTACGGATCGTTCGGCTACCACGTGTCGAGTTTCTACGCCGCTTCGAGCCGCTTCGGCACGCCCGACGAGCTGAAACGTCTCATCGATGACGCCCACAGCCGCGGCATTGCCGTGATTATGGACATCGTGCATTCCCACGCCGTAAAAAACGAGGTGGAAGGACTCGGACGCTTCGACGGCAGCTACGACCAATATTTCTACGGCGACTCGCGCCGCGAACATCCGGCATGGGACTCGCTCTGCTTCGACTACGGCAAGAACCAAGTGCTTCACTTCCTGCTGTCGAACTGCAAGTTCTGGCTTGAAGAGTATCATTTCGACGGATTCCGCTTCGACGGTGTCACGTCGATGCTCTACTACAACCACGGACTCGGTCAGGCATTCTCGTCGTATGACGACTACTACAACGGCGGACAGGACACAAACGCAATCACATATCTGACGCTTGCCAACAAACTTATCCACAAAGTCAACCCCCACGCCATCACCATTGCTGAGGAAATGAGCGGCATGCCCGGACTTGCCAACAAGGTAAGCGACGGAGGCATCGGCTTCGACTACCGCATGGCGATGGGCATCCCCGATTTCTGGATAAAGACCATAAAAGAGAAAAAAGACGAGGACTGGAAGCCTACAGCCATCTTCTGGGAGCTGACCAACCGCCGCGCCGACGAAAAGACAATCAACTATGCCGAAAGCCACGACCAGGCACTTGTGGGCGACAAGACGATAATCTTCCGTCTTATCGACTCCGACATGTATTGGCACATGATGGTTGACGACCACAATATGAACGTGGACCGCGGCATAGCGCTCCACAAAATGATACGCCTCGTCACGCTCGCCACAATCAACGGCGGCTACCTCAACTTTATGGGCAACGAGTTCGGTCATCCGGAATGGATCGACTTCCCTCGCGAAGGCAACGGCTGGTCGTACAAGTACGCACGCCGCCAATGGAGCCTCGTAGACCGCGAAGACCTGAAATACAAATTCCTCGGCAAGTTTGACGAGGACATAATACACCTTGTCCGCTCAAAGCGCAATTTCCAGGCAACCCCTGTTGAGAAACTTTGGGACAAGGACGACGACCAAGTGCTGGCGTTCAAGCGCGGCGACCTTGTGTTTGTGTTCAACTTCAACCCGTCGAAATCGTTCTCCGACTATGGCATACTCGCGCCGGAGGGATGCTACAGCCACGTGCTCAACTCCGACCAGGACATCTACGGCGGCTACAACAACATAGACACCACAGTGAAGCACCTGACCATCAGCGATCCCCTGTATCAGTCCCATGGCATCGGCTGGCTGAAGCTTTATCTGCCGGCACGCTCCGTGCAGGTGTTGCGCTACAAAAAGTGACAATAACAAGACAATTAATAAGCCCTATTAATTCAAACAACCGTGGCGATTCTCTCTCACAATCTACGCCGCGGTTGTTTTTTTTATTATTTTCAAGATTTTGTCAAAAAAATACATCTATCATTCACACTAAAATACGTAACTTTACCCGCAAACCAAACATTTAATAACTTACGGTATGAAAAAACTACTATCGATCATGGCAATAGGGCTTGCGGCATTGACTGCCAACGCCGGTCCTGGAGTGTTCAACCACCTCGGTTTCGGGGCAGGAATCGGCACAAGCGGCATAACCATTGAAGCCGCCACACCGATTACCAACTTTGTCAACCTTCGCGCAGGAGTGTCGTGGATGCCGGCAATCACATTCAATGCCGACGCCGACTTCACATACACCGTGATGTCGGAGACACAAACCGGCACCGTCAACCTTAAAGGCGACTTTGGACGCGTGCAGGGTCAAGTTATTTTCAACGTCTACCCTGTGCCCAAAGTGCCTGTATACGTTGCCGCAGGCGCCTATTTCGGAGGCGACAAACTGCTTAAAATCACTGGACACAGCGCCGACCTTGCCAATCCAGACGCGCAGGCAGTGATCGGCGACTACAAGATTCCTGCCGACAAAGACGGAAACATCTCAGGCGGTTTCAAGGTGAAGAATTTCCGCCCGTATCTCGGCATCGGATGGGGACGCATGATTCCAGGCAAAATCGTGAATTTCTCAACCGAACTCGGCGTGCAGTTTGAGGGTACTCCGGAGCTGTATACCGACTATGGCGAAATCGATGAGTCAATCACAGAGGACGACAACACATTCAACAAAGTGGCCAACGCGCTGAAGGTGTATCCGACACTCACATTCCGCATCAACTTCAAGGCATTCTAAAAATGCCACCAACCAGTAACGACAAAGCCACTCTCTTGAGTGGCTTTGTCGTTATTGATTGAGTATTTCCTCATATATCGCCCGGCGCTGCGCCATAGAGACAGAGATGTCGAATTTTTCCGCCATCGCCTGACAATCCGGCTTCATCCGCCGGCGCAAGTCGGAATCGGCAAGCTTTTTGATACCATTTTTGAAATCCTCCACACTGAACGGGTTGCAAAGAAATCCCGTCACCCCATCTTTGAGATATTCGCGTATGCCCTGCACGTCGGAGCCAACCAACGGCACTCCTTCGCAAAGCATTTCCAAGCCAGCCATTCCAAGCCCTTCCCTAAGCGACGGCATCACACCGATGTCGGCACAGGCGGCAATAACTTCAGGCATATCACTGTGGAAACCGATAAACACCGTCTGCACGCCGCCCTTATCCGAGAGGTCGGCAAGTTCTTGCGCCACAGGGTCGGATGTTGTTTCATGTCCGCAAACCACAAAGACAAATTTGTCCTTGTCAGGAAGTTCGGCGAGAGCCTTGACTATAATCGTCTGATTCTTGTAATGCACCAGTCTGCCCACCGCCAGCACCGCTGTCTTGTCGACAGGCACGCCGCATTTACGGCGGAACTCATCCCTATCTGCCACAACGTTTCTGAAGCGTCGGCAATCAAGCCCCACACCACTTATCTGGAACACATTTCTGCAGTGCGTGGCTTTCATATAACCGTAATCCTGACTGTTGACAGTTATTATGGCGTCGCAGAATCTCGATGCGAAACGTTCAACAGTGTTGCATGCAAGAAACAGTTTCCGGGAAGAAATTGGAGAATATGGCAATCCGTGGGTCGTATATATCACCTTCGTGCCCTTTCTTCTATATTTCCGCGCCGCCAACCGGGCGAAAAGCCCGACTGCGGTGGTGTGGCAATGCACAAGGCAAAAATGCCTCGATGCCAGCAACTGTTTCAACTGCTTGTAAAACTTCAGATTGTTTCTCGACAGCATTGAATTGCTGTCCACGCGTGCATCGACAAACGTCACTCCCTTCTCCTGCATTATGCGGAGAGTATGCTCCTCCCGGGCGCTATTGTCGGCCATCGCAAACACACGATAGCCCATCTGATTGAGCATATCAATGTCGCTCCACAGGAAATGGAACATTCCTATGGTATTGGTCACAATCAAAGCGTTTCTCTCAGCCATCGCAGAAGCCTTTACTTTGTGCGTCTCACAGAGCGTACAGCACCGCTGGAGCTGCTCGACGACGGTTTTTTCTTCTTTGTGGTCTTCTTTTTCTCCGGCTTCTTCTCGGTTTCTTCTTCGTTGTCGTAGACTTTTTCTGACGCACCGAGCGTTTGTTTTTCGGAGTTGTCACAGTTGATGTCTCCTCCTCGACCTCATCGGTGTCGCCACCACGCTCAGACACCACCACGTCGTCCGACAACCCCTCAGCCTTTAGGCGCGCCGCCTCTTCAGCCTCCTGCCGCTCAGCAAGCTCCTCACGCGTCGGCACCCACAGATTGCGGTCAAATGCACGCAGACGGTTCTCGATGCTGTCCTGAGCATGCTTCAAGTCGTCGGGGTCAGGAAACATCTGCATCAGCGACAGATTTCGCAAGTTGCGCGTTTTGTAGATGTCGCCCTTATACATTCCAAGCTGGAAATAATCGTCGTAGTTGTATTTGGCAAGGTTGTTGTCGTCGTCGACAAAGATGCTCTGCTGTGCCAGATATGGGCGCAGTTGGTCAAGTTTCACCCAGAACATAGGATATTTTATAGGCTCGCCGCCATAGTCGTCCACACGGTGGAGCACAGGGCAAAGCGCCTGAATCTGCTTTGTGACACGATTTTCGAGGCTGTTGAACTCATAACGCTCAATTGCATAGAAACTGAGCACCTCGTTTGTAGGCACATCGCTATCCTCGATGACATATTTCGGATTTTTCTCCGTGCTTCCGCGACCGGTTGTATATATGATATGGAATCTGTCGAGCATCTCACCCACCTTTATTTTATATTGGTCGGTAAACACCTCGCGTCCGTCAAGATACTCGTAGGCCGGCACCTGACCATTGCACACCACCCTCAAGATGATGCGGAACAGGCTCTCCTGCCCGTCGACCGGCTCGTCGGGATAATAGAGCGCAAGGTTTTGAGGCTGCGTCAAGTCGAGTTGACGGTAGATTATGCGTTCCCACATCTTGCTGGCATCGCTCACCTCAGGCTTCTCATAGAAGTCGCGCATGCGTTGCGTCACGCCAGCCGCTGTTTCGTCTTTCTTGGTTCTGTCGGTTTTGCGCGTCACCTGTGCCCCAGCCTGCAACGACAGGCCGGCGAGCAAAGCCACTGCAAATATGTATCTCAGTTTTTTCATATCTCAACTTGTTTCGTTGTCAATTTTTAGTTTACAATCACCTCCATCGGCGACAGGTCGCGGACAATGCCGTCAGGACCCTTCGCACGTATACGCGTGATGTAGAATCGCTTGCCGCGCGAGAGTCGGCGGAAACTTGTCTTCTGACGCTCCGAGAAGCGCGACCCTGCCGATTTCTCCGGCATCGCGTTGCCCATCGAGTCAAACACGATAGTCTCGAAATCCACCACAGAATAGTGCACGTTCAGCAAATCGTCGTCGATAGCAGCATCAAGCCCGTTAGCAGCCAACAAAAGCGATTTTGCAAATGGCTTAGAGCCTTTATAGTGGTTTTCGTTTCCTTTCGAGTCCTTATATGCGATATATGCCGTCGGATCGGGCAGCTTGCGCACACGGAATGTAGACGTAGACACCGTCTGCGAACGGCCTTCGAGAGTGGCTGTCACCGTAATTACGCATTCCGCACCCACACGCGTAGGATGAGCGTTCCAATGGTCGCCGCTGCGCGTCAGCGAACCGTTGGTCATCGTGGCAGACACTGCATTTTGCGCCACGCCAGGCACTGATATGCTTATCGGGTTGTTGATTCCGGCATAAAGCACGTTCATCATCGTCGCCGACACAGTGGCTGTAGGTTCGATTACGGTGTAGTCCGACTGGAACGGATAGCGTGAAGTGGTACCGTCACCGCGGGTCACGTCAAGGTATCCGCTGTAGGTGAACGTACCCGTCTGTCCAGCCATGAACTCGTAAGTCCGGGTGTTGGCAGGCAGCTGGCGGCCATTGACGAATATTGCCGGACGCTGCGTAGTGTCGACCGCCGCAAGCACAATGTCGGCACTGTATTTTCCGCCCCTCATCACGAGTTTCGAGTTAGGAATCACGAATGCGTCAAGTTTGTTTACGCGCACGTCGCCCGCGTCCACACTCGCCACAAGCGTCTGCAAAGCCTCGCCCTCAGCAAAGAGCAGGTCGTTCTGCAGCTTCGACAGCAGCGTGACAGACGCCACGACAGGCATATTCTCAAACATTCCCGACACCCACGGCACTTTTATCATCGAGCCTTTCTGAAGCACCGGCTCCGTTGCCAGCGCCTTCTGAATGGCAGCCTGCTTCTTGGGGTCGGCAATGTAGGCGGCGATATACTTGCGGTATGCCGCCAGCCTACGCTCCAGCTTTGCGCCGTTTCCGTAGGTCACCATCACCTTCGACGAAGCCTCGAGGTTGTCCTGGTTCAGGATGTTGTCCACCTTACCATCCACGCCGTCGGCATCGCGCACGATGGCAAGTTTCAGAGAATCGATGTATTTGTAGAGCGACAGCGTCTGCCGGCGCACGTCGGCAGCCTTGTCAAGCCACGGCTTGCCCTTCTGCGGATTCTGCCGTGTGAATTCCTCCAATTGCATATAGAGGGCGGCATTACGGTCGCTGACGTTGCTGTTTGTGCGTTTCAGACCGTCTTCGACAAGCGTGAACCCGTTGAGCACGTCGCTCGACACGTTGAGCGCGAGCATCGCCGTCAGAACGATGTACATCAAGTTGATCATCTTCTGACGCGGGGACATTCTTGCCACATTTCCGTTTGCTCCCATATTGCTTTAAATCCTTTCGCTTTAGTTCTGTTGTTCAGTTTCTTCGCCGCCGGCTTTCTGTTCCGGAGCCTCCGCCGGTTTTTCAGGCTCGGCAGGCATAGCAGAGCCCATCGGGCGGTACATGTTGATGGTCATCGCCGTGATCATCTTCTCGTAGACAGAGTTGAGCTGCTGCATGTAGCGCGCCATCTTCTGCGTTTCCTCGCAATAATGGTCGCTCTCAGCCGCAGCCTTGTCATACATGTTGCTTATGTCCTTCAATCCGCGGTTCACACGGTCGATATTGTCAAGCTGCGAAGAAATGCTCTTCAACTGGATTTCATAGATGGTGTTGAGTCCGGCAATGTTGCGGTTGAGGCTTGTCATCTGCTCAACGTAGCCAGTCGAGCTTTCCGAGATGTTTTCCGAGTTGTCGGTAATCGCCTTGTAACTGTCGAGCAGTACAGTTGAAACGCGGTTGAGCGCCTCCGTTGTCTGACGCAGCTGCTCCATCTGCTCAGAGATGGCGGCAAGCTGGTCGGTGTATTGCTGAGTGACGCTCGTCATACCCTGCAAGTCGGGAGCGTCGCCACCAACAACAACAGTTCCAGCCATGCCCGTTGCATTTGCAGTCTCGCCGCCAGCCACCGCACCTCCGCCGATAACGACAGAGCCGTTGACACCATTTCCGCCCTTGAAATCAGGACGGTCCTCAGGATTCTTGGTGTTGAACACCTCAAACACCTCTTCCCAATGGTATTCGCGAGGCGGACGGTCGAACGCCGTAAGCACGAACATAAGCACCTCCGTACCCATACCGATTGACAACAGCGCGTTTCCACCCGGCAGGTGAAGGATTTTGAAAAGGGCACCCCAAATTACGACAGCGGCACCTATACTGTATGCGAAATTGAAAAAGCGCTGACCTTTTTCTCCAGAAAGAAAGGCCTCGACACCGTTTTTATATCTTTTAATCTTGCCCATGATGCAGCAATATTGTTTTGATTCTTACTTTATTTCTTAACTTTCACTTTTCCCTTTGTGAAGCCAATCTGAGTGCGCACACAACGGAAGCCTATGAATGAATGCTGCTCGTTCTGGTACTCCCAGGCACGCAAGTCAGCACGCACATTGTGGGCAATGTCCTTCCACGATCCGCCACGTATCACCTTGCGTTTCATCCGGTAAGGATCCTCGCCCGCGGCATTGTAGCGGTATTCAGGGTTGATGTCGCTTGTCAGTTTGTCAAGACTTTCGGTAAACGCCGTCGAAGTCCATTCGCTCACGTTGCCCGCCATGTCGTAGAGACCGTTGTCGTTAGGCTCATACGTGCCGCACTTCGATGTTATCAGGTTTCCGTCGCGCACGTAGTTGCCCTCTCCCGGCTTCAGGTTGGCATAGAAGCAGCCGTCGTCGGTCATAGGCATCTCGCCTGCCCACGGATACTTGTTCTCGTTGATACCGGCACGCGCGGCGATTTCCCATTCAGCCTCCGTCGGCAGACGGAACGGCTCGATGTAGACGCCCTGCTTGCCCAGCGAGCGTCGCAGATAGTCGGTGCGCCAGTTTGCAAACGCGTTGGCCTGCTCCCACGACACGCCCACTACAGGATAGTCGCTGTAGCCCGGATGCGAGAAATACAGACGCGTGTACGGCTCGTTGTATGCGTTCTCGAAGTCGTTTATCCACACCGTCGTGTCGGGATAAACGTTGACAATATACGTGTTCAGGAAGTCGTAGTCGCTCGACAGGCGGCGCGTGATTGTTTCGCGCACGATGTCGCCATTGTCGTTGACATACGCCGTATCCTTGGATATGAACGGATTTTCTGTCGGCACAGGCACGTCGGTGTTGTAGTTGCGGCGTGTCGGGTCGATGCGGTTCTTGCGCTTCGCCGCCTCGGTGAGATTGTAGGTCTCGTAGCGGTAGTTCATCTGCGAAGCATCGAGTTCGGTCACACCCGTTATAGGATTCAACTTATAGACGCTCTGAATGGCGCGCTGCTCGTCTTCCGTAGGGTTTCTCCACGGAATAGGCTTTTTCCAGTTAAGATAAGGCTTGACAGGGTTTCCCTCCTTGTCTTCCTCGATTTTAAACTCCTCGTCGCCACCGTATGCAGGGTCGGCAAGACGCTCGCGGATAATTGAGTCGCGCACCCAGTAGACAAACTGCCGGTATTTGGCATTTGACACCTCCGTCTCGTCCATCCAGAAGGACTCCACCGAAGCGCCGTTAGCTTGCGCCTTGATGTTCCACGTGCTGTCGTCGGCATTCGGGCCGAGCTGCATCGACCCGCGTTCGATAAGCACCATGCCGTAAGGCGTCGGTTCGCCCAGAGCCGAACCTCTGACTCCCGTCACCTCGCCTCCGTCGCCGCCCATCGACGCTTTCGGAGAGAATGCGCAAGAAGTTGCCAACGCCGCCAATGCGATATAAGTTGCTGTTTTCTTCATATTCTTACATTATGCGAATGCTCTTATGCTTGTTTTTATTTTTCCCCGCAAGATTCAGCTTCATGTTGTATCCCACAAGGATTTCGTGGCTTCCGCTGCTTGCCTTCGAGATTGCCGAAAGCGGATAGTCGTAGCTGTAGCCAACGAAAAAGTTCTTATACTCTGCGCCCAGTTGCAACGAGACGGCGTCGTTGTAGCGATAAGCCACGCCTCCCGAAAGGAACCTGTTGTAGCGCACGCGCGCCGTCACTTCCGCCTGCACCATACTCTTGATGTCGGAACGGAGCAACAAGGACGGTTGTATTTCAAATAACGTATTTTTTATCGGAATATTGCTGCCAGCCATGAAATAAAGCATTCTTCCCGCCTGCGACTCATAGCCGGAATCGTCGCTGCCCTCCTGGGTGTTGAGTTTCACGGTCGGTTGTGTGATGTGGGTCATCGACAGTCCAGCCCACAGGATTTTATGGGTGTACCAAACTCCGAAATTCAAGTCGAATGCCGTGCCGTGAAGGTCGTTGGTGGGGATTGCGTTGTCGTTTTTCTCATGGTAGTCGTCACCGTCGGGGATATACACCTCAGAGCCTTTAAATCCCTGGTCGAAAAGGCCGAGCTGCACACCGATGCTCAGCGTGCCTTTGAAAAGTTTCATCTTGTAGCTTGCCTGTGCGCCGGCGTTCAGGTTGCTGAACAAGCCGAGACTTTCCTGCTGCACCATCACGCCCACGCCGATGCGCTTGCCGAAAAGCTTCACGGGCATATCGGCGCCTGCAAGAAATGCCTTTGGAGCTTTGGGGATGCCTATCCATTGCAGACGCGTTCCGCCGCCGATGTGCAGATAGTCGGTCGTGCCTGTGGCGGCAGGGTTGTAGTATGCCGGCATTGCCCAATACTGCGACAACTGCGTGTCGAACTGCGCCGACACCGACAAGACGGTCAGCAGCGCGGCGAGCGTTGCCAGCAGTCGGCGATATGTATTGTCAAGTTTCTTCAATTTTCTGTCATTCAAAATAGAACGTAAACACCACCATGTTTGATGTCACTTTGTCGAGCGACTTGGTGAATTTCTGCTTGTCGATGTCGTCGACAAGGTCGGGGCGGTCTTTTTTCAGTATATTTTTAAGCCCGAAACAGAACTTAACCTCCGGCACGAACTTGAAAAACGGCACATACACGTCGAGTCCGAAACCGAGGGTAAGATAAACGTCGGTGTTGCTCAGCTGCAGCAGCTCGCCGTCCTTGCGCTTCGACACGTCGAAAGCCGCCATTGCGCCAGCCGTGACGTAAGGGCGCAGATTGTGATAGCGTTTGGCCGACATTTTCACATCGACCGGCACCACGACGCTGCTGTTTTTCAGATTCTGCTTCTCAAGCTCGCCGGTGCTTGACTCGCGGAATGTCACGGTCTTGCTTCCGAAATACATTCCCGGCGACAGTCTGAGATTGAAATGCTCGGCAAGCCGCAAGTCGCCCATGATGTTGACGCAAAAGCCCGGAGCAAGCTCAGCCACTTCCGGATACCACGTCTCTCCGCTCTCGGTGACAAAACCGTTGCGCGTCATGCCAAGACTTTGATTGTGGAAACCCACAGAGAATCCGTAATGCAGACGTTTCATATCTGCATACGGACGGTTGAGTATCTTGTCGTTGTCCTGCGCCCGCAGAACGGGCACGGAGACAAACAAGACAGCAGTCATTATTAACAATCTCAGCATTTTCATATACCGAATAAACGCAAAATAGCCGCCGTTATTGCAAACGCCGCGAAAAATCGCTAATTTTGAAGCCTATCTATTGACTAAGGCTACGATTATGAAAGATAACGACTGGAAACAACGTCTGAACATTGTCTATTCGACAAATCCCGATATGCAGTACGAAACCGACGACGTGGAGGAAGAAGAGACTCTGCCGCCTTCGAAACAGAAGTTGCGCATAATGCTCGACAAGCGCAACCGCAAGGGTAAGGAGGTGACGCTGGTCACCGGCTTTGTGGGGTCGGACGACGACCTCAAGGATTTGGCGCGCTCGCTAAAGACAAAATGCGGCGTGGGAGGCTCTGCCCGCGGGGGCGAGATCTTGATACAGGGCGACTTCAGGCAGCGGGTCAAAGACCTGCTCTCTGCCGAAGGCTACAACGCCAAAATCATCTAACCGCAAACTCCTGAATTATGAACGACTCTGTAAGCATTAGTTTCTCAGCCTTTGTTGCTGACATTAGAGACATTATATACAAAGGAAAAAACACGGCTATATCATCCGTCAACTCCGTGATGATTGCCACATATTGGAATATCGGCAAAAGAATTGTCGAGGAGGAGCAACAGGGCAAAAGTCGCGCAGACTACGGCAAACGCCTCATTGAGGCCCTTGCCTATGAATTGTCAAATGAGTTTGGATCAGGATTCAGCAAACGATACCTTGCATACTTTAGAAAATTCTACCTTTCATTCCCCGACTTGAAGATTTTGCAAACGCGTTTGCAAAATCTAAGATGGTCACACATCATCACCGCACTAAGAGTGGATGATGTGACGGCAAGACGATGGTATTTGGAAAATGCCGCATCGCAGATGTGGAGTGTCCGCACATTAAACCGCAACATATCTACCCAATACTATGAACGGCATTTCCAAACACCCGAAGCAACGACGTCAAACATTACCGACTCACCACAAGCCTGTGAAATACTCAAAAGCCCATTTATCGCTGAATTCCTCGGATTCAAGCAAGATGAATCCATCAATGAAAAAAGTCTGGAATCAAGTATTATTACCCATTTAAAAGAATTTCTTATGGAATTGGGAAAAGGTTTTGCATTTATGGGTCGACAACAACACATCCGCACTGATGCTGAAGATTATTTCATTGACCTCGTTTTTTATAACGTCATATTGAAATGCTATGTGCTAATTGATTTGAAAATTGGCAAAATCACTCATCAAGATGTGGGGCAGATGGATATGTATGTAAAAATGTACGATGAGCTAAAGCGGACTTCTGGCGACAACCCGACCATCGGTGTTGTACTTTGCTCCGAGACCGATTCTGACATTGCCAAATATTCTATTTTGAATGGAAATCAACAATTATTTGCCACTAAATACAAGCTCTATATGCCCACAGAGGAACAACTGCGCAAAGAAATCATACATCAAAAAGAATTGTTCAAACTCCAACATCAATCAGACGCCAAAATAATCTAACCGCAAACTCCTGAATTATGATTCTAATCAACAAAGCATCGGCTGGTTCCGGCAAGACATACACTCTCGTAAAGGAGTATCTGATAATGCTGCTCGGCAAGAAGACCGAGGGCGGAAACTACATCCTCGACAAGCATCCCAACGACAACCACCGCTACATCCTCGCCATCACGTTTACAAACAAAGCGACGGAGGAGATGAAGAGCCGCATTGTCGAAACGCTCGATGTGCTTGCGTCAAATCCCGACGAAAGCCCTTACATCACCGATTTGACCACGATGTTAGGAGCATCGAAGGATGACATCAGCAAGAGTGCGGGAATTGCCGAACGCCAGATGCTTGAAGATTACACCAATTTCAATGTGTGCACAATCGACACTTTTTTCCAGAAGATTCTGCGCACGTTTGCCTACGAGGTCAATCTGTCGAGCAACTACGGAGTGGAACTCAACGACGAATATGTTGTGGAGCTTGGCGTGAACAACCTGAAAACGAGATTGCACGACGAATCAGGCAAAAAAAACAAGAGCCTCAGCCATTGGCTGTGGATGTTTGTGCAGGATTCCATAAAGAACGGCAGTTCGTGGGACGTGTTCTATAAACCCAAGAGCAAGAAAACGGTCGACAATTCGCTGTATAATTTTGCAAAGGTGCTGACAAATGAGGTGGTGAAAAAAAAACAGCAAGCAGCTGTTTGACTTTCTCGCCGACCCGAAAAACATCCAGGCGTTCAACGTGGCGCTGAACAGCGGCATCACCAATCTGATTTCAGAAGTAAAGGAATGCGTGGATGAGATTTTCAAAATGCTGGAAGGTCCAGGCATAAAAGCCAACAAAAACTTCACCAATTTCCTTGATGCCCTGAACAACTCCGCCAATCCGTTCCTGATAAAAGATTTAGACAAAAAAGTCGAAAAAAAAATCGCCGATCAATCTTTCGTCAACAAAAATAGCGCGAAAGTAAACGAATCCGCCATTTGCCTCTATCTGGAACAAATTAGAGATTACGGCACGGTGTATGCCTCGTACAAAAAGATTCTTGACCTCACCTACCAGCTCGGTCTGCTGGGCGACATCAACGCCAGCATGCAGGATTTCACCAACGAGAACAACACAATATTGCTCTCCGGCACAAACGACATCGTGAAGCGCATCATCGATGGGTGTGAGACGCCTTTCATCTATGAGCGCATCGGCATGTATCTGCACAATTTCCTGCTCGACGAGTTTCAAGACACGTCGAGGATGCAGTGGGAAAATTTGCTGCCGCTTGTCAGAAACGGTCTGGCAAACGGCCACGACAGTCTGATTATCGGAGATGTGAAGCAAAGCATATACCGCTTCCGCAACTCCGACCCGCAACTGCTCCACTCGCAGCTGAAGGTCGACTTCAGCAACGACAGCATTAAATACAACGAGGGACGCAGCATCAATTGGCGCAGCGCGCGCAACATAGTCCTTTGGAACAACGCGTTTTTCCGATTCCTGTCGATGGCTCTCAACATGGATGAGTTCTACGCCGATGTGGAGCAGAAGGTGTCGCCTAAAAACGAGAAGCTGCCCGGACATGTCGTTGTGGCAAGGAGGGAGATTCCCGACAAGAAAAAGGACACCGACGGCAGCAATGACAGCAAAACTGAAAGCAACGATAACAGCAACGACAATGATTCGAATTTCAAAGAGTGGGCTATAGAAAAGATGATTGTCGACCTGCAATCACTGCTCGCCCGCGGCTTCAAGCAGAAAGACATCGCCGTGCTGTCAAACACCAACCGTGAGGGTCAGCTTGCCATCAGCCGCATCATGAAATGGAACATCGAGAATCCCGACAAACAGATGAAAGTGGTGTCGGAAGAGTCGCTGCTTGTCATCTCGTCGCCGGCGGTGAGAATTGTGGTCAACATCCTGAAGATGCTCGACCGGTGCGAGGCGCACAACGAGGACGGACGCGAGATGCCTATGGTGTTGAGACGATTCGAGGCAAACCGCAGCGAGGGTATGGACACTTCGGAGGCTTTTGAAGACGCTATAGTCAGCAAAGACGAGGATATAGCCGACTATATCGACCGCTTATACGAAACGTCGAAATCGGCGTGTCTCGACAGTGTGGTCGAACAAATCATCAAAAGCCAGCTGTCGAAACAGATGACTGAGGAAAACACTCCGTATCTGCTTGCCTTCCTCGACAGCGTGGTCGACTTCATGAGCCGCTACGGGTCAAACATCCATCATTTTCTGAAATGGTGGGACAAGGTTGGTCCGGGCTTGTCGATTTCCTCGCCTGACAACATCGATGCCATCCGCGTAATCACAATCCACAAATCCAAAGGTCTGCAATTCCCTTGTGTGCTGATTCCAATGTTCGACTGGAATTTCGACCAATCGTCAATTGAATGGATTGAGACCGCCGGATTCAAGGACAAGCTGCCGAAAGGCGTGGCGATTCCGCCTATCGTGCCCGTGAAACGCGACAACAAAAGTACCTTATTCGACAACGAATTCAAAAAAATTGCGCGCAGCAACATAATGGACTCCCTCAACAAAACGTATGTGGCTTGCACGCGCGCGCAATACGAACTTATTATATATACCGAGAACAATAAAGAATTGGGCTTGCAGCTGTCGCAATTTCTGGAAACGTGCCGCAACAACAATAACGGCATTGCGCCGACGCCGACCGAGAATTGCGACCCTGATGTGGTTTACGAGCTCGGCAAACCAATGCTGCGCAGCGACATCCCTGCCCTCAACAGCGACGACAACGCGCTTCCCGACAATGTGGAGAGCCGGATAATGCCTCCCTACTCTGTGGTTTCCGACGTGGACAGGTGGAAACTGACGTCTCCCGACATCATCATCGACGTGCGCGGCACGACACGATGGGTTGGCGAGATGCTCCACAAAGTGATGGAGAGGGTGCGCACACCAAAAAATCTCAAAAAGGCATTCGGCCGCGCATTGCACCGTGGCATGATAACTGAAGAGGAGCACGATGAGTATATGGCTCAGCTCAGCAAGCGGCTCGCCGACCCGCGGGTGGCTGACTGGTTTGCCAACGACAACCGCCTGATGCTCGAACGAGCTGTAACCATTGGCGGAAACGGGCAGAAACGCCCCGACCGAGTAGTGATGAAACCGAACGGCGAAATCATCATTGTCGATTACAAGTTTGGCGACCGTAGTGATGACAACGATACCAAATACAAGCGCCAGGTGGCTGGCTACAAAAGGGCGGTCTGCGACGCGCTGGGATGCCGACCCGACTGTGTGTCAGGCTATGTATGGTATATCCACTCGGGCGACATCTTAGCCATATAACTTACCAAAAGCTTACATTTTAGAGCCTTTGCAATCGTAAAAACCGATTGCAAAGGCTCTCGTTCTATAAGAATTTACGATAACCATTATCGTTAGAATCCTCGGCCAACGCTTTACGAAGGATTGCACAGGCAGTAATTTTGCAATCGAAAAAAATGATACAGCAACTATAAGAACAACGACTATGCAAGTAACAACAACATTTCTTTGGATTGCCATCGTGGGCGCAATCATTCTGGCTTTCGCCTTCCACGCCATCTACAAATTCAACCGCGCCACGGGCAACAACCATGTGTTTGGCATGGACCATGATGAAATTTACTACCATGACAACGACATTGAAGATGACGAAGACTGATTCAGACGCATTGCACGAACATCTGAAAAGCGTATGTCTTTTCTTTGCCGACTATGCGGCAAACCTGCTGGCCTGCGGCGCCACAAGTATGCGCACACAGCGCAACGTGGCGCGAATGGCGGCGAAATGGAATGTGTCGGCGCAGATGATAATCCTGCCAAACACGGTCGACATGTGCGTCTGGGACGCCGATGGAGAGCATTCCTACAAGCAGACGGTAAGCGTGCCACACAAGCCCATAAGCTTTGCCATCAACACCAAACTGAGCAACTTGAGCTGGCTTGTGGTGGAAAACTCTCTGCCATCTTTCGACGACGCCCGCAAGGCATACCAAAAGATTCTCGACACAACACGCCCCGTCAACAAATGGCTGGTGATGATTCTGGTGATGTTTGCCAACGCTTCATTCTGCCGACTTTTCGGTGGCGACTTCCAGTCAATGGGCATAGTGGCTCTCGCAACGCTGGTGGGATATTATCTGAAAATCATTATGCTTGACGCGCATGCCGACATGAGAATCGTGTTTATCTGCTGCTCGTTTGTGTCTGCCGTGATAGGCACGGCTGGCTACGTGTTCGGCATAGGCTCAACGCCCGAGCTGGCTCTCGGAGCAAGCGTGCTCTACCTGATTCCGGGAATCCCCTACATCAACTCGGTGAGCGACATGATCGACAACCACCATCTTTGCGCGTTTGCGCGATTTGTGAACGCCGTAATCCTGACCGTGTGTATCGCAATCGGCCTGACTGGCGGATTCTTAATAATGAATATTAGATTGTTTTAGACTACTTTTGTTTCCAATGGAGATTTTTTTAGCAATTCTTCAAGACGCTTTTTTTGCAGCGGTGGCGGCGATTGGCTTCGCAAGCATCAGCAATCCACCACGGTCGGCTTTTAAATATTGTGCGCTGATAGCCGCCGTGGGCCACGCCACGCGCTTTTGTCTCATGAATCTTGCCGGATGGCAGATTATTCCGGCAAGCATCATTGCGGCTCTGCTTATCGGCGCTCTTGCCGTCTATCTGTCGCACTACGCCAAGTGTCCGCCCGAGACGTTTTCGTTTCCGTCGCTGCTGCCGATGATTCCGGGTATGTATGCCTACCGCACGTTTCAGGCTATGTTTCTGTGCATGACAAACACGCTCGACGAGCAGGCGTTCAACCATTATGCATATCTGCTTGAGTTCAACGGTCTGGTGACGGTGTGTGTGGTCGGAGGAATGGTGATCGGGCAGATTCTGCCGATGCTGGCGATGAAGAGATTTTCATTCAGCGCGACAAAATAATTTCGATTCAATCAATCTCGTTTATATAATATCGGCTGCATCTCGGCATAACATTTTCAAACAAGTTTGAATGTTCTGCACTCGATTTGCACTATCTTTAAATAATATCGGCTTCGCCTCGCAATAGCAAAATTCAAACAAGTTTGTTTTGCTCTTGTCTCGGCTTGCACTATCTTTGCCCTATGGAATTAAGACAACTGAAATATTTCGTCAAAACTGCCGAACTGCTCAACTTTTCTGAGGCAGCGCGCAACCTTTACATCACGCAAAGTACGCTTTCTCAACAGATAAAGCAACTTGAGGCGGAACTCGGAACGCAACTGTTCGAGCGAAACACCCACGGGGTAGTGCTGACCGAAAGCGGAGAGGAACTGCTGCCGTATGCGCGAAAGACGCTACACACCGCCGACAGCTGCGTGGAGCATATCCGCGACATAAAGAATGTGGTCACCGGTTCGCTAAACATCGGCGTGACATACACGTTCTCGCCTATCCTCACCGAAACGCTGCTGTCGTTTATGAAGCTGTACCCGAACGTGAAACTCAACATCTTCTACAAGACGATGGAGGAACTGATGGCGATGCTCGACAAGCGCGACCTCGACTTTGTGCTGGCTTTCAAGCCTACGGGGACGGCGCAATATGCGCGCATATCGTCACACATCCTTTTCGACAACCATTTGGTGGCAATCGTGTCGGAGAGCCATCCGCTGGCAAAGAGGCAGAAGGTGACGCTCGAGGAACTGCAGGGCTACGATTTCGCTCTGCCGAGCAAGGGCTTGCAGGCGCGAAATGCCTTCGACTCAATGGTGGAAGGCAAGGCATACCGCATCAACACTCGCATTGAGCTGAACGAGGTCAACATCCTGCTGAAGCTGGTGAGGGAGAGCAATTTGGTGACAATCGTGTCGGAAGCCACAATCTACGGCGTGGAGGGAATCCATGCGGTGAGACTCGACGTGCCGGGCAACACCTACGAGATGGAGGGTTGCATACACGTGCTGAAGGATTCATACCAGAAAAGCAGTGCCAAGAAGTTTGTGCAACTGCTCAGCGAGTCTGATTCCATCAAGGAACGCGCGTTCAACTGGCTGTCGTCGGGATTTATGGAATAGACAATTATTCATCCATCTATTTTTAAGAATCAGCCCCCGGAGCATCCGTGCTTCGGGGGCTGAATATTATCGTATATGTGTCTATGCTACTTCTTCACCACGCGGCTCACCGTTGTGCCTGCCGCTGTAGCCACTTTGAGCATATAGATGCCCGATGCGCATTGGCTCAGGTCGATTCCCGACTCGCCTTCCGAACGAGCGGCAAGGCGTCCGTCGGCGGCATACGCCTCTACCGAGATTACTTCGTCGGCTGCGTTTACGTTGACAAATCCCTCGGTCGGGTTCGGATAGACGCTTACGGCTGCCGATGTCTCGACATTGTCGACGCCTGCCTCGCCTGCCACAAACTCAAACGGCTGTGCGTCGGCTATCGCGAAGTCGGTGGAGCCGTTGTTGAAGCTCACCACGTTGAACGAGTATTTACGTCCCTGCTTAACCGAGGCTTTCATCATTGTCATTGTCACGATAAGGTCGACTTTGTCTTTGTCGCCAAGCGACACCGCCGGTTTTGTTGTCGTAAGCACTGTGCCGGCCTCCACGTCGCGCAACTCGCAAAGAAGATTGCCTTTCACGTTCACTTTGGTCTTGTTGCTGATGGAAACCGAGAACTTCACTTTGTCACCCGGGTTGATAGGATTTTTGTCGGCTGTTATAGGTGCGGCGAGCGCAAGATCGACCGACTCGCCGAAGGTGATGTCGTTGCCTTTCACGTTCATTATCGTTGCATCGTCGTAGTACATGCGAATCCAATCGTTTAATCTGTCCGCCTCGCGCGACACTGCCCATATCGTGTATTTGCCGTCAGGAAGGTTGAGCAGCTGTTCGTCAAACGAATACATCAGGTTGGAGCTAATCATGTTGCCTGCCGGAATCTCGGCATTCTTTATCGTCGAGAATGCCACGCAATTGAAGTCCTCGTCGTAGATGGCCACCGAAATGCCGCCATTAAAGTCGTGGACTGTAGACATGTTTGCTATACACTTGACATTGACGTCAAGCTGCTCGCCTTTCTTCAACGAGCTTTGCACTGGCTTTACTTGTCCGTCATAGCCAAACATGTTGTAGATCATCAGCGGCATGTGTCCGCTGTCGCCTGTCATTGTCTCGTCTTTGACCACTGAGACGACGCTCTGCATTGTGTTGAAGCCGCCCGAACCGCCACCGGTGCCGAGTGCTGATGGATTCATGGCGTCGACATCGAAATATCCGTCAGAAACGCCGCCCCATCCCCAGTTGATGTGGAAAAAGTTGTTTGTGTCATATCCGTCGGCTACGAAGCAGTGGCCGCCGGCCGATCCCTGACCGGAGAAAAGCAACGGATGCGAGGCGTCGAGTTCTTTTTTGACTACTTCCACAAATGCCGCCTTGTCGTACTGCGCACGATAGTGAATCTGGCAGTTGTAGCCGAAGCGGCTGAGGGCATACGGGATGTCGGCATCCTGTGCGCCGCTGGCACTGGAGGCGTAGTCCATATTTACCGCCGCACCCAGGTCGAAACACAGTTTTGCCACTGCGTTGGCCTGTTCGTCGGTGTAGGCAAGTGTCGACACATAGGAGTCGAGCATCTTGTCCCAATCATATTCCGACTTTGAGAAGTCAACCTGCACGCGTGTGCCGTTGGTGCAACGGTAGGATGTGCTGAATGCCTGTGGCTTCAACGGCCATTTCCAGTAGTCGCACACCTGTGCCATCGCTGTTGCCACGCATCCCACAACCGAACGTTTCTTGGTGGTGATGTCGACAGGACAAAGATTGTTGTAAGGCTCAGACTGGTCCCAATGCGCCTTGACCAATGGCTCTACCACGGGCGCTGCGCCGTCGGTCAATGTCTGATGGTTGGCTGCCGCTTCGCCGCTCTGCACCCGTGCCACATAGTCGGCATAACCGTCGAGAAACGCCTGCAGTTGCACCGGCATGTTGGATGTGTCGATGCTGCCGGTTTTTGAGTAGCCCACAAGTTCGGTCAACTGGTCGTCGCCGGCTACAATGACAAAACCTTTGCCGTCGGCTGAATTGAAAATGTAGTACGGAGCGTTGCTGCCGCCGTATGATTTGTCAACTGCGCGGACAAGCTTCTGCGGACCGCTGACAGCCACATATTTCGAAGCCACTCCAAGGGCTTGCGACTGACTGATTTGCGCCGCCTGGATGCTGCCAAAAGCGAGACCGAGCAGCATCAAAGTCGAGATTTTCTTCATTATGTTGCGATTATTTATATTTTAGGCTACAAAAGTAGTGTTTTTTTCTTACTTCCGCCACGTTTCTTCCTGTCTTTAAGTTTTCTTCAACAATCGCAACACGTTCCATAAACGACGACAGGCGTCTCCCTTAATGGGAAACGCCTGTTGTCGTTTTGCTTTTCCTGTGAGGATTAAGCCTCGTGGATAGCGTCGCTTGGGCAGTTTTCTGCGCAAGTACCGCAGCTGATGCAAGTGTCTGGATCGATTTTATAGATATCGCCCTCTGAGATTGCCTCTACTGGGCATGCTGCTGCACATGTACCGCAAGCTACACAGTTGTCATTGATTACGTAAGCCATTTTTGTAAGTTTTATTTATTTGTTTATAATTGCTGTATGCAAAGATAATGCAATTCGTGTGGATTTGTTGCGATGTTTCATCCTTTTCTTCTTTTCAATATTATATCACACTATATTTCAATAACTTATATTTTGTTATTTGGACTGATTGCAATTTACCGCACCACGACCCGTTGCCTTAGCGATGCGCCGCCACTGGTTTCCGCCTCAATGACGTAGACGCCTTTTCCGAGGTCTTCGGTCGGGATGACAACTGTGTTGACGCATTGGTGGCTGGAGCTCCACGCCACATTGCCATCAAGGTCAAGAAGCCTGGCACACCGCACCTCGTCTCGGGGCGTGGCGACAGTCAGCGTGCCGTCACTGGCTCCGAATTCAAGCTCCGTGCAATTCCAAATGTCATTGATATTGTCGAAATCGAAATCATCGTGGCTATACCCCCATTCCGTATCCAAACCTACTTGATGTACATATGACAGACAACTGGTATATGCCGGGAAACATGCACAAGCCGTCAAATACGGCGAAATCAAATCGCCGTCAACCTGTCTTTTAGTGGCATAGCCTATTCCCTCTATCGCCCACAATGTATGTCCGACACTGCCGCTATAAGCATAGTAAGCCTTTCGCAACTTGCCTCCAATCCTGACATAGTCTATCCTGTCAATAGGATACTCCTGTTCATTTGGCAGCCGCACATACCCATTAAGATCCACATTGAAGTCGTAAGCCAAGAATTCCTCCTTATGTCTATCATCGTAAGCAGTATAGGAATTGTCTGTTCCGCCGTCAGGCACACGCCTGCCTATGACGTATACGCGTTTGTCTTCCTCCCGTGCAAACCCTTCGATGAAGGCGTCTTCCTTATTCAGTTCGGGGGTGTGGTAGCGGTAACACACTTTATATGTCTTTCCATTGATAATACTGTCGCCCGAAAATTGCAAGAAAAAGCGGCCTCCTATTGTCTGATTGTAATACGTCCAATCGTAAACCCACTCAACGCCCTCGCGCACAAGCGGCACGTATTCATAGTCAGCCGGTGCTTCCGCTCCAAGTCTAAGACCGAGCGTCAGAATCATAACCATCGTCACTGCAAAAATATTTCGTTTCATATCGCTCTTTATCTAAATATTACCCGTTGTGAAATCATCTGTCCATCGCTCGTATACGCCACTACCACATATATCCCTTTCTCGAAATCATTGGTAGGAATAGCAACCTCCCTGAGGCCTTTGTGGCGGGAATCCCTTACGACCCTGCCATTGACAGCAACTATCTGTGTGCGGACCACCTCGCAGTCGGGAGCCGTAATCGTCAACCTGCCATTACCGATAATAAATTCAAGCGCGACACGGCCTATGACACTTTGCACTCCGTCGAAGTCAAAATTGTCATGGCTGAATTCATAGTCGTAACCGACTATATTCATATTCTTAACCACATATGCAAGCCGGCATCGGAAGGCGTCTTCGCTCTCTGAAGTTTTCATATACGGCGACAGCAAATCGCCGTTATAATAATCGTTGGCTACAAAGCCTATGCCCTCAACCGACCAAAGCACCGACTCGCCGCCAAGTTTAGTGAAATACGCTTTTCTGAGTTTGTTGTTGATCCTCACATAACCAATATGCTCTATCTGAATATCGCCTTCCAGCAGATGGATGCATCCACCAAGCTCCACATTGAAATCATATGCAAGTACCTCCTCCGCATTGACATTTCCAGTGGCATTTCCATCAGGCTGCCGACGGCTTATGACGTAGACGCGCTTGTCCTCCTCCCGTGCGAACCCCTCGATGAAGGCTTCTTCCTTATAAAGTTTGGGAGTTTGGTAACGGTAGCACACCTTGTAGGTCTTTCCATTGATTACACTGTCGCCCGAAAACGTCAAGAAATATTTGCCCATCTTCATCGGCGGCTTGGTCTGCCAGTCATATATCCAACCCACCGTTTCACGCACTACCGGGACATATTCATAGTCCTCTGGATCATTGGCTCCATTGGCAAAGCCAAAAAACAATGCCAACACAGCTGTCATCATCATTATTCTCGTCTTCATAACCGGTATTATTGTTTTGTTAGGATATTAAGTACGCCACCTTTCTCTATATCAAAATTTTTTATAACCTTGACACTCGGAGCAACAACAGTAACCGTTGCCCCTCTTTTTATTTTGCCTCCCATAATTATCGCTTCCTTGGCTTTAAAAGTTACATCCGACTCATTGTCAAAAGTTGTGCCATCACAAATAATTTCCGAATGAAATTCTCGATGCCTGTTTAGATATCGGAGAGAATATTCTGCAAGCAGTCACACTATCAGATGAATTCAACTTAGAGATATTGGATGGGAGACAACCAAATACCGACACTCCGTTATTTTGAACATGAACTTGTGAAGATGCAAATAATGATAATGCACAACAGATTAGAAAAAGATGTTTTTTCATAATATTTAATTAGTTAGTTATATTTATTTACAAATTTATATATAGTTCACTTAGTCTTAAAACTATTTTAACCTATTTAACCTTCATACTAAAATTCCTCTAACTTTAGCTCCATATTTTAACAATTTGCCTCGGCTGCAATTTATTCGTATTTTTGCACCATAATTTATAGTCAAAAGCAATGAATCCACTGTTTTCCATCATAACCATCACGTTCAACGCCGAGCAGGTGTTGCCGCCGACGCTCGATAGTGTAAAGCGTCAATCGTTTACCAACTTTGAGCATCTTGTGGTCGACGGAGCGTCGACCGACGGCACGGTCGAGATTGCGGAGCGGAGCGGAATAAAGGGGATTAGCGTGGTGTCGGAGCCCGACCGAGGGCTTTACGACGCTATGAACAAGGGCATCCGCCGCGCCAAGGGTGAATATCTGATTTTCCTCAATGCCGGCGACGCTTTCCATGCGCCGACGTCGCTGCAGGAGATTGCCGATGCCATAGAGCAAGGCGCACAGCCCGACATAGTTTACGGGCAGACGCAGATTGTCGACGCCGACCGCAATTTTGTGGCGATGCGCCATCTGACGGCGCCGGAGCATCTGACGTTCGACAGCTTCAAGCACGGCATGCTGGTGTGCCATCAGGCGTTTGTGGTGCGCCGCGCTCTGGCAGAGCCTTACGACCTGCGCTATCGGTTCTCTGCCGACTACGAATGGTGTCTGCGCTGCTTGAAAAAAGCGAAGCGCTGCGCCTATACAGGCACAACGCTTATCGATTATCTTGCTGATGGGCTGACCGACAAAAACCACAAGGCGTCGCTGCGCGAGCGCTACGACATCATGTGCCAATACTACGGCACGCTGCCCACCATCGTGCGCCACATCGGGTTCTTTGCCCGCAATCTGAAGCGCAAACTGTTGAAATAGCGGTTATTTTCTCACTTTCAGCCATCCCGTCGTGTCGCTTTCCACAACGCGGCGGTAATAGTTTTCGTTATATCCCGGCGACAATGGCGCCACGGGATAGCCGTCGGCTGTACGCTCAAACTTGCCGTCCTTTTCTTTCTTGATTCGGCCGTCGAGGTATTTCACGAGCAGATACTCGCCGAGTTTGCGGTAGCTGTCGGTTGCCGACATGGCGCAGCTGTCGCTGTAGGCGGTGAGCATCTCCACTGCCTTGGCTGGGTTTTCCTTGTATGCTTCGAGGGCGCGTGACTCAATCTGTGGTGCGGCTGCCTCGTAACTGTCTTCTATGCGTTTCTGCACGGCGCGCACGTCGGGATACATCTGCGAATAGCGCGAATAAACTTGGTTGGCTACCCAGTTGTTGACCCAGAACGCCGAGGTCCACGAAAAGTTGTAGAAGTCGCCGTTGCCCTGACGGAAGCATTCAGGCACTTGCGTAAGGCAGCAATACATCGGGTTGTAGACCGACAGCGACGAGTCGTCGACGCCAAACCACAGCACACCGCCCACAGCGTCGGGCAGCCACGAGCGCATCTGTGCCACGAGGGTGAAACCGGTCTGCTGTGTGGCTATCGGACGTTCGTGCATATATTCCACCGAATCCTGTGTCCACGTGAGCGGCGCATAGCGCACGGGCGAGTCCCAGTCGCCGGCGCCCGGCTCCTTGCGCATGTCCATCGGAGTGCCGTCGTAGTGGTCGCGCATCATTTCCTGAAGGTCTCTGACGCTGAGTTTCTTCGTCGGCTTCACGTAGAGCGGAAGCGCGTCGCCTTTCATCTCTGTCACCCACGGCAGATAGCGGTCCATACCGTTGGCAAAGCGGTTGAAGTAAGCCCACACGCGGCCGTCGCATCCGCGATACGCCAGATAGTCGCTGACGGCGTATGCCTGGCAGAAGCTGAAGTCCTCGTCTTTGCCCTTGAACCAGCCTTTGCGGCGTGCATACTTGACTACGTCTTTGGAGTAGAGGCAGTTTTGCTTGTCGCCAAACGGGATGCGGTGTATGCGCGACTGGTTGGCATGGCCGCTGATGCAGTCGTCGGGGATGCGGATGGCTGCCCACACGGCGCCTTTCTCATCCATGCCTTTCGACACCATCTCGAGCACCCACACTTCGTTGGGGTCGGCTATCGAGAACGACTCTCCGCCGCTGTAGTAGCCGTAGCGCTCCACGAGCGACGTCATCACGCGGATTGCCTCGCTGGCGGTGCGCGCGCGCTGCAGCGTGACGTAGATAAGCGAGCCGTAGTCCATTATGGCGGTGGTGTCTGCAAGCTCGGGGCGGCAATCGAATGTGGTCTCGGTTATTGCCAGCTGATGCTCGTTCATGTTGCCCACGGTGGCATACGTGTGCTCCACCTGCTCTATCTGTCCGAGATATTTATGTGTGTCCCACTCCTTGATGTCGAGCATCTCGCCTTTCTTATGGTCGGCGGCGGGCTGACGGTAGAGCTCGCCGTAGAGCACGTAGGCATCGGCGTTGTAGGTAATCATTGTCGAGCCGTCGGCTGTAGCGTTTTTTCCTGCTATCAGGCTGGTGCATGCAAATGCCGCCTGCACGCCCGCAAGCATCAAGGCGAGCGCTGAGATTAGTTTTTTATTCATTTATTGTTTGTTTGAAGTTACGGAAAGGATACGGTTGCCACTGCTGAACGAATGCACGTCGTAGCTGGTGCCGAACGCTTCGGCTTGATAGCGGCTTGCCTTGGCGCCGTCGGCAAGCGTATGGAGATCGAGACGGAGGTCACTGCTGAAGTCTACGCCTTCCTTGCCGGCACACTTGAAGATTGCCTCCTTGGCGGTCCATGCCACGGTGGCTTTCCAGGTCGACGTGCCGATGAAGCGTTGTTCTTCTGCCGAGAACACGCGGTCTTTCACGCGGTCTACGCGCTCGTCGACGATTTCCACATCGACGCCGACGCGCTCCGACGCCGACCATGCGGCAACCACCCACCCTCGGCAGTGCGACAGGCTGAAGCCCATATCCATGCGCGCGCCTGCCTTTTCAACATAAGGCGCGCCCGACGGCTCATGGCAGAGCATGGCGTCGTCGCCAAACAGTTCGTGGACAAGCAGACGGGTCACCATTATTTCCGTGCGGCGGTTCACCGACTTCACGCCGTCGACAAATCGGTGCATACCGAAATCGTCGCCGGCGGCTTCGACACTCATCATATCAGGAATCTCCACTTCGGCAATCTCGATATCGCCTACGGAGGTGCGGTGTACTCTCATTTACTCTTCTTTTGTTTCCGGTTTGTCTTGCAGTATCTTCACTTTCACTTTCTCTATGCGGTGGCGCTCCACTGCCATCACACGGAAGCGGCAGCGTCCGTATTCTATAAGTTCGTTTTCCTGTGGGAAATCGTGCTTTATGTTGAGCAGCAGTCCGGCGATGGTCTCGGCGTCTTCGTCTACGTCGGCAAACTCATCGTCGTCAAGCCCCGTGATGCGGTAGAAGTCGTTGAGCTGAGTCTTGCCCTCAAACTCATAGATGTCCTGCGACAGGCGTTTGTAGTTTTTCTCGTCGTCGTCATATTCGTCGTTGATCTCGCCAACAATCTCCTCAAGCACATCCTCAAGGGTGACAACGCCTTGCGTGCCACCATACTCGTCGACCACTATCGCCATGTGCATCTTCTTTTTCTGGAAATCCTCGAGAATGTCGTCAATCATGCGGCTCTCGGGCACGAAGAAGGCGTCGCGCAGCAGCGACTGCCATTTGAACGCGGCGTCTTTTTTGCCCACAAACGGCAGGAGGTCCTTGGCATAGACTATGCCTTTGATGTTGTCCTGATTGTCGACATAGACGGGCAGACGCGAATAGCCCGACTCGCGCACGGTGGCGAGAAGCTGGTCGAAGGTCATATCCCAGTCCACGCAGGTCATGTCGACGCGGGGCGTCATGACGTCGCTGACGGTCTTGCCGCCGAACTTCAGGATTTCCTCAAGCATATTCTTGTCTTTCTGCTCCTCCACATCGGTTATCTCAAGCGCGTGCGACAGGTCGTCGAGCGACAGACGCTCTTCTTTCTTAGTGACAACGCGGTTGACAATTACGGTGCTGCGCGTCATCAAGGTCGTCAGCGGGCGCAACAGGCGCGACAACGCTCCGATGCCGCCGACGGCAAAAACCGCCCATTTCAGGCGATGCTCGTTGCTGTAGAGCTTGGGCAGGATTTCGCCGAAGAGAAGCAGGATAAACGTGAGCAGCACTGACTGCAGCACAAAGTTGACCACGGGGCTGGCTATCACAAGAATCTGCGTAAGGGCATAGTTGAGCAGAAGCACTATCGACACATTGACAAAATTGTTGGAGATAAGGATTGTGGCGAGCAGACGCTCCGGCTCTTTAAGCAGGCGCGACACTGCCGCGCGCTTGTCTTCGTTCTCGATATCGTCGATGTCGCTTTGAGAAAGGGCGAAGAACGCTGTTTCTGAGCCCGACACGAAAGCCGAAACCATCAGAGCCACGCATGCCACAGCGAGAGCCACCATACTCCCTGCCGTAGGCACATTGAAGCCTATCCAGCTTGTGCCGCCATTCAGCGAGGCGGCAATAAAATTTAAAATACTCGGGTAAGGGTCTAAGTCCAAAATTATTATGCTTTTATTAATCTGTCTGCAAAGATAGTGCAAATCGAGCGCATAACAACAAGTTTGCTTGTATGTTTTGCCGAGATGCTGCCTATTTTATACAAAGATAGTGCAAGGTGAGCGAAAAACAAAATCAAGCGAGTTTGATTTTGTTTTTCCGAACCGCAGCATTAAAGTCCTTAAAGTCCTTAAAGACCTTAAAATCCCCCACAGTTCTTAAAATCTTCAATTCCACTTAACCCCCTCAATCTCTTTTTTTCGGATCCAACAAGTTCCGCCTTTGCAGGCGCATACGCGCCATTCTTTCAGAGAATCCGCCCTCCTCAAGAAATTTCTCAGACAAAGCCTGCAATTGCTTAAAAAGCAAATAATCCGTCTGCATTATCAACACAATCACCATATTAGCGATTGTTTGCGGAGGTCGGGTTCTTGCCAAATTCATAAAAAATTCCGAATCATTATGTGTTTTTCCCAGCTCTCGCATCGCACTCATCTCCACCGAATCCATTTCCCATTGTCTATGACCATTTACACGCAAATAATCCTTATAATCTTCAAGCAACTCCATCAAACTCGCCTTAGCCACATTTATCAATCTGATTTCGCTCTTGCTTGATGTCGACGACGCTGCGCATCCCTCCACAATATTCTGTTTCCCGCTGCGGGCAGCCTGCACCATTTGATCAAAAGTTCTATCAGTACGCCTGATATAATTAGTGCAAAAATAAAAAGTCATGTCATAGATAGCCTGACTCTTCTGATATGAGAGAAGCTGCTTATAATTGCCGTTTTTAGGGATAAGTGTGTCCATCATTCTGCTTTGTTACACAACAAAGATAGTGCAAATCGAGAGCAAAACAAAATCAAGCTTGCTTGTATGTTTTGCCGAGATGTAGCCTATTTTATTCAAAGATAGTGCAAATCGAGAGCAAAAACAACAAGCTTGCTTGATTTTGCCGTTTTCCCGAACCGCAGCATTAAGGTCGTTAAAGTCCTTAAAATCCCCCCCCTCAAAAAAAAACAAAAGCGGGCGGAAACTGTCGCTTCCGCCCGCCCGTTCTGTCTTCAAAAAAGATTATTTCACGATAACTTTCTTAACAACATTGTCGGCACGTACGATGTAGAGACCTGCTGCCACGCGGGTGCGGGCGTCGGTGCTTACCAATGCGCCGGCCGCTGTGTAGACTGCCACGCTCTGTGCGCCGTCAACAACGATCTCGCCGTTTGCAGCTGCGATAACCACGCCTGCTGCATCAACACCTGCAACGCTTGATGTCTTTCCTGTTGCAGCCTTAACAGTCCAGTTGTCGCCTACTTTAGCAACTGTGAGGATTACTGACGCTACGTCGCCTTCAGCGATGAGAGTCAAGTCATCACCAGGTACTGGATTACCTTGCAAATCTACAGCATCGCCATCCAAATCCAACGCAATTTTTCCAGCATAGTGGACTCCATTAATAATAATGCAAAAACCTTCTGACAACGCAGCCATATTTTCTTCTACCTCATATGTATAAGTACCGTTTGGATTGCTTACCATATCGGCTACTGCCCAACGATTAAACTCACCTTTAATCTGGACCTTGTCTGTTTTCACGCCAACGATTTTCAGTTTCCAAGTGCCATTGTCATTCTTGACCGTAAGAGTGATTTTGTCATAGTCAGCTGCGTCAGTAATCTTCATATTTTTGTCATCATACAAGTCTTGGTAGCCCAATTCGTTGTTAAGCGCGGCGTTCTCAAATACATTATTGCTGAGCCAAGCGTTTGGTTCTACTATGTTTATTTTAAACTCGTCTGCCAATTTCGCAGTCTCAGTCTCCTCATAGACATATTCTTTTGTTTCTGCATTATAGGCAAAAGTAACTGGCGTATCCCAACCAGTGCCATAAGCATTACCCGCCAACTGAACAGTATAAGTTTCTACCGGAGTTTCTGCGCTTGGCGCACCTTCTGTCTTATCGCAACTCCATTTTCCGTCTGTCCAATTATCATTTGCAACAAACGTGCAGTCTCCAATATTTCCTGTTAGGTCAATCGATTGCTGCTCTTTGTCATATACCGTTCCTTTGAATATAATAGAGTATTCACCATCATAATCAAATTCGCAAACATAGTATTTATCAGCACCTATTGTTTCCAATGCCATTTTTGTCCCAGGCCAGTCGCCCAACAATCTATCTTCTGTTCCCGTCTTCCAAGCATAGGCTGTTAACGTATTGTTGTCAGTAACAAATCCAGCCACCTTCAGATACACCTTTGCTGCCTGTGCAGAAAAGATTGCCATCAAAACAAACAACAACGTAAAAGTAAGTTTTTTCATAATAGTAAAATTTTAATTTTTTCGATATGTATATTGCCAAACTATGGTGCGCATTTCCCACACGCACCATAGTATTTGTAAATTTATCTTCTGTTATTTCACGATAACTTTCTTAACAACATTGTCGGCACGCACGATGTAGAGACCTGCTGCCACGCGGGTGCGGGCGTCGGTGCTTACCAATGCGCCGGCTGCTGTATAGACTGCTACGCTCTGTGCGCCGTCAACAACGATTTCGCCGTTTGCTGCGTTTACAGCCACGCCTGCTGCGTCAACACCTGCCACGCTGCCTTCTGTTGCAACGAGCTTAAACGCGCCTGTGTTGATGTTGAATGTCACCTTGTAAGTGCCGGGAGCTGTTGTGCAGCATTTTTCCAAGCCCTTTGTGAATGTGCCTTCGAGAGTGCTGACTGTTGTTTCTTCAGCAAAGCCCCAAGTGCCTTTGCCACCGAGACCTTCAAAGATACGCCAGTAGCTCAACTCGCTCTCTTCGGCTGCAGGGAAAGTTATCACTCCGCTGAACTCGCCGGCTGTCTCTGTTGCAGTGAGCTTGCCGCTTGGGTCAGTGAAGTCCCAACCGTTGTTGTTGCCCATCACGTAAACCTCTGTCACTTCGCCTGCTTCGCCCTCTGTGCCTTCAAGGAGGAGAGATGCGTTGCCTTCACCGTCGATAGTAAGAGTGATTGTTTTGCAATTGTAAGTTGCGTCGCCAAGGTCGATGTTTGCACTTGCCCCACCCGGAACGAGTGAGTAAGACATACCGAGTTGTGGCACTGCTCCCGAGATACCGCCATAGTTGCAGGCATCGCTCCAATTAGCGTCTGCCACCTTAAACTGTCCGAAAAGTTCTTTATCGGCAAGCGTATAGACGCCTTCCTTTTCTGTTGTCTGGAATTCCCATGCTGGATCTGCATTCCAGTTTGTCACACCACCGCGAATAAAGATTCCTGATCCTGCGGCGTTACCAACCAATGCGCAGAGTGCGCACATCAAAAAAAGTGTAATTTTCTTATTCATAGGTTCTAAATTTTAATTAGTGAATCATTAACGCCGCAAAGATACACCTTATTTTCACAAAGTGGTCAACAAAAAGATATGTTATTAAACATATTTTGAATATAATTACAATTTTCACATCTTCAACGCTCTAAGAACCGCCTCAAGCACCCCCACCGACCCGCGCCGGCGGCGCGGCACTCTTCGTAACCCCATCCGCACGACGCGGCAGCGGAGGGCGCATGGGGTACAGACGCACCTCCTCCCTATGCGCTTCGAAGATGCGCTACTGCGCCGACCGCGCGAGCGGTCACGCCTTCAGTTAACCCCCGACAGCGTCGGGGGTACACGCACCGACGCACATGCGCCGCGGAGCGCCGCCGCTGAAAGAAGCATCGCATAAAAAGAAAGGATGCTCCGCCGCAAGGCGAGGCATCCCTTCTCTAACAATAAATTATTCTGGTAGATTAGTCTTTTAACTTCATCTTCAGATATTCACGGTTCATACGTGCAATGTTGCTCAACGAAATGTTTTTCGGACACTGAGCGGCGCAAGCGCCTGTGTTGGTACAGTTACCGAAACCGAGCTCGTCCATCTTGCTCACCATAGCGCGGACGCGGCGTGCTGCCTCGACCTTGCCTTGTGGGAGAAGTGCGAACTGGCTGACCTTCGCTGAAACAAACAGCATAGCCGAACCGTTCTTGCAGGCAGCCACGCAGGCACCGCAACCGATGCAGGTAGCTGAGTCCATTGCCTCGTCGGCTGCTTCCTTTGAGATAGGTATTGCGTTGGCATCGCCGGCTCCGCCCGTATTGAACGATACGTAGCCACCAGCCTGCTGGATTTTGTCGTAAGCCGAGCGGTCTACCATCAAGTCACGGATTACGGGGAATGCGTGCGAGCGCCATGGCTCGATAGTGATAGTGTCGCCGTCGTTAAACTTACGCATGTGCAACTGGCAAGTAGTGATGCTGCCAACAGGTCCGTGAGGATTACCGTTGATGTAGAGTGAGCACATACCGCAGATTCCCTCGCGGCAGTCGTTGTCGAACACTACTGGCTCCTCGCCCTTCTCCACGAGCTGCTCGTTGAGCATGTCGAGCATCTCAAGGAAGCTGATGTTGGTCGGCACATTGTCAAGTGAATAATCGACGAATTGACCCGGCTCTTTAGGACCGCGTTGACGCCAGATTTTTAACTTTATGTTGATTGTCTGTTCCATAATTAGCTAAAATATTAATGCCTAAAGGCGGGTTGTTATGACTTATAGTTACGTGTTTGAACCTTGATTGCCTCATAGTTGAGCGGCTCTTTCAGCAAGATTGGCTTTTCGCCCTCGCCGGCATACTTCCAGCAGCTTACATACATATACTGGTCGTCGCGGCGCTGTGCCTCGCCATCCTCTGTCTGATACTCCTCGCGGAAGTGTGCGCCGCACGACTCGTTGCGGTGGAGCGCGTCGATTGCCATAAGGCGGCCGATAGTGAAGAAGTCCTCAAGACGGAGTGCCTTTTCAAGCTCTACGTTGAGTGTGTCTGCCTCGCCTGGTACAAACAAGTTGGTGTCGAATTCTTTCTTCAAGTTGTCGATTTGCTCGATTGCCTTGATCAAGCCTTCTGCCGTACGTCCCATACCTACAAGGTTCCACATAATCAAGCCGAGTTCCTTGTGAATTGAGTCGGCTGAACGTTTGCCCTTGATGTTCATCAATCGCTCGATGCGTGCGCGAACCTTTTTCTCTGCCTCAACAAACTCAGGGGCGTCGGCTCCCGGGTGTTTAACCTTAATCTGGTCAGAGAGATAGTTCTGCATTGTGTAAGGCAATACGAAATAGCCGTCGGCCAAGCCCTGCATCAACGCAGAAGCTCCGAGGCGGTTACCGCCGTGGTCGGAGAAGTTTGCCTCACCGATTGCAAACAAGCCCTTGACTGATGTCTGGAGCTCGTAGTCTACCCAGATACCGCCCATTGTGTAGTGCGATGCCGGGAAGATCATCATCGGTGTCTTGTATGGGTTGTCGTCGGTAATCATCTCATACATCTGGAACAAGTTGCCATAGCGAGCTGCGATGACATCCTCACCCAAACGGTTGATTGCGTCAGAGAAGTCCAAGTAAACGGCATTGCCTGTTCCTACGCCGTAGCCTGCGTCGCAACGCTCTTTGGCTGCACGGCTGGCGATGTCGCGAGGACAAAGGTTTCCGAATGCCGGATAGCGGCGCTCCAAGTAGTAGTCGCGGTCTTCTTCCTTGATTTCTGTCGGTTTGAGCTTGCCGGCGCGGATTGCCTCGGCATCTTCTTTCTTCTTCGGAACCCAGATGCGGCCGTCGTTACGCAACGACTCTGACATAAGGGTAAGCTTCGACTGGTTCTCGCCGTGCTTTGGAATACATGTCGGGTGAATCTGCGTGAAGCAGAGGTTTGACAGGTATGCACCGTGCTTGTAGCACTGCACTGCAACAGAACCGTTGCAACCCATAGCGTTGGTCGACAGGAAGAACACGCGGCCGTAACCGCCTGTTGCAACCACAACTGCGTGTGCGGCGTAGCGCTCAATCTCTCCGGTGATAAGGTTGCGCACGATGATACCGCGTGCGCGGCCGTCTACAACTACCAAGTCGAGCATCTCGCGGCGTACGTAGCTCTTCACTGTGCCCTTGTTGATCTGACGGTTCAATGAAGAATATGCGCCGAGAAGGAGCTGCTGGCCTGTCTGACCTTTAGCGTAGAACGTACGTGACACCTGGGCGCCACCGAAAGAACGGTTGGCGAGCAAGCCTCCGTATTCACGTGCGAATGGCACGCCCTGTGCAACGCACTGGTCGATGATGTTGTTTGACACTTCTGCCAAGCGGTATACGTTGGCTTCGCGTGAGCGGAAGTCTCCACCCTTGACTGTGTCGTAGAACAAACGGTAAACGGAGTCACCGTCGTTCTGATAGTTTTTCGCTGCGTTGATACCACCCTGCGCGGCGATTGAGTGCGCGCGGCGTGGAGAGTCCTGGATACAGAAGTTCAACACGTTGAAGCCCATTTCGCCGAGTGTCGACGCTGCCGACGCTCCTGCAAGGCCTGTTCCTACAACGATGATGTCGAGGTGACGCTTGTTGGCTGGGTTCACGAGTTTCTGATGTGCCTTGAAGTTTGTCCACTTCTCAGCAACTGGTCCTTCAGGAATTTTAGAGTCAACTTTCTCGTCCGAATAAACGGCGTATTGGCTCATTATGCTTGTGCTATCAATAATTTTTTCTGACATGTCTCAATTAGTTTGAAGTGAATTAAAGAGCAAACTGAACTGTGAATACTACGGCTTGAATCAAGAACAATCCGATTACGATTGTTGCCCACCAGTTGCCAAGTGTTTTGAAACGTGGAATCCAAACGTTGTTGGTTGTGCCGAGCGACTGGAACGCGCTCCAGAAGCCGTGAGTCATGTGGAACCAAAGTGCCACAAGTCCGATGACGTAAACTGGCAATGTCCACATCTGGCCGAAAGCGTTCTTGATGTGGTGCATACCGTCGGCTGCCAAAAGAACTGCGCTGCCGTCACCACAGCTTGCGCCCAACTGATGGCATACCTCTACAAACTGCATCTTTGCCCAGAATTGAGCGAAGTGCACAATCATGAAGGCTACGATTACGATACCGAGCACGAGCATGTTCTGCGACGCCCACTCTACGCTTGCTGGCTTTGTTGTTACCGCGTAGCGGTCGTTGCCGCGCGCCTTGCGGTTCTGCATCGTAAGCCAGAATGCATAAATAATGTGTACAATGAAGCCGGCGGCAAGAATCGCTGTAGCGACCAATGCGTACCAATTAGCACCCAAGAACTCGCAGACCATGTTGTATGCGTCCGGAGATATCAGGGCTACTGTGTTCATTAATACGTGAAAGGTTACAAATAGGAGCAGGAAAAGACCGGTTACCGACATAACCACTTTTCTTCCTAAGGATGAATTTGTTAACCACATAGTAGTTCTGAAAATTTAGTTATTAATTAAGTTTATAGTTTTAATCCAAAATGCACGGGGCATAGTTCCCCGTGCAAAGTTACCTTTTATTAACCGAATATGGAAATTATTCTATAATTTTTTTACGCATCTCACTTTTGCCGCTTTGCGGTCGCGCTCACGGCGGAAACTGTCGAAGGTTTCAAAGATGTCGCCGAGGGCGATGGTGGAGTTGCTGACCTGACTTTCGTAGAGCTGGGCGCCGGTGGTGCCGGCGGATGCCTGCCCTTGAAGGGCGCCGCTGACACCGCTTATCTGCTCAAACAAGCGCATCTGAAGATTGACCATCTCGTAGGCGCCTATGTTGGTGGCGTTGCCGCTCACTTGCTCCGGACGGTCGTTGCCGCCGCGGGGATGGTAGGGGACTATGCCGTTGGGCTTCGACCATGCATAGCGGAGGTCGTTCCATGTGAAGCCTTCGGGAAGGATATTGTCTGGATAGAGGAGCACGCCTTTCGCGCTGGCGCCCATCACGTGGTCTACAAGGGTGACGAGGCGGTTGACGTATTTCTGCTGGTCGATCACGTCCTCAACCATCGAATGCACCTCGCCGTCGGTCAGCGGATAGAGCTTCAACGCGAAGGGGTGGCTGCCGTGGCCGTAGGGACTGTCGTACTGGCTGAGGACGGCGCCGTCGGGACTGAGCCAATAGCATCGCCAAACGTGGCGCAGTTCCCAGCGGCGGTCGATGTCGGGGTCGTGGACAGGCTCTTCGGGTGTGCCGGGCTGGAAAAACCATTCGCCGGTGCGCTGGTTGTGGCAGTCGTAGCCCTCCCGGCTCTCGCGCCGCCACAGCTCGACCACGCGCACTCGCCCGGGTTTGCCGCTGCGGAAGAAGTCGGCGGTGCCTGAATCGACGGCGTCGGGCTGCGTCTGATAGTGGCGGCAGATGTCGAGGGCGCGGATGCGGCTGCCGTCGCTGAGCCGCTCAACAAGAGTGGCAAGCGGTATGTCGTGCAGCTGACCGACAAGGTCGAAGTCGCGGCAGCGGGGGTCGTCGCCGCCGCGGAACAGCATCTGCGACGGCGACACGTTGCTGAGCGCAACCCGTCCTTCCTCGCCGAAGTCAATGCGCTGGAAGCAGCACCCGGAGATGAGAAATTCTTCCATCAGACGGCTGTCGAGCTCGCCCACAAGGTTGCCGTGCAAAGGCTCCGCAGGTGCGGGTTCGGCGGCGAGACGGCTGCGGAACCGCCCCACCACGCTCTTGACCAGCTGGCGGATAAGGTTGTTGGTCAGCGGATCTTTGCCGTTGTCGCGCAGATGCTGCCACTCGCTGACGCGCCGACCGTGCTCATCGGTCATCATGTCGCACCACTGGTTGCCATAGGTGTAATTCTTGTTGCGCTCGCGTTTTTCTCTCAGCGGACGCATCCGCTCCCATGCCCTGTGTGCTTCGGCAAGCAGGTGCATGGCTTGGCTTGTATTTTCTGTGTTTTCCATAGTTTTCTTTTTTGGCAAAAATACACCTACAACAATACAATCTGTCGCAAAAAAGAGACAAAAAACAAACTTTTTTCATCGTCTTATTGTTGTCTACATATAAAAAAAATGAGAAATCTTTTTTTATTTGAAAAAAAATAAGGCTTTATCAAAAAACAAACGTATATTTGCAGAAAGAATATACAAATTCAAAATCATCAATAACTATGAACAAAAAAATCAGTTTGTATGTATTGGTCGGTGCTGTTGCATTGACTGGATGTAACAAGAAAATGCAGGACTTCGCTGCCGAGCATTTCACCACCAACCCTAACCCACTCGAAGTTGTGGGCGACAACGTTCCTGGCACAGTAACTGCCAATGTCCCTCAAAAGTTCTTCAAAAAGAACGCTGAGGTTACCGTAACTCCTTACCTTTCTTATGGTATGGACAACAAGGCCACTTCTCAGTCTTACACTTTCCAGGGCGAGAAGGTTAAGGGCAACAATCCTGTTATCAACTACAAAGAAGGCGGTACAGTGACAATCCCTGTAAACTTTGTCTACACTCCGGAGATGATGAAGAGCGACCTCTACCTTGACTTCAACGTGGTTCAAGGCAAGAAAGTCTACACTCTCCCTGCTGTGAAAGTTGGCGAAGGCGTTGTAGCCACTTCTACTTTGGCTGACGCTACTACTGTCACTCCTTCTGCTGCTGCCGACAAATATCAGCGCGTAATCAACGAAATCTGCGACGCTAACCTTATGTTCCTTATCAACCAGGCCAACGTTCGCGCTTCTGAGTTGAAGAAAGGCACAAGCGTTTCTAACTTCAACGAAACTGTTGCCGAGGCTTCTAAGGCTGACAACAAAGAAATTGAAGGCATCCACGTTTCTTCTTTCGCTTCTCCTGAAGGTGGTGTGAAATTCAACGCCAAACTGTCTGAAAAACGTGAGCACTCTACTGTTAACTACTTGAACAAGAACCTCAAGAAAGAAAAAGTTGACAACTACGGCGACATCACGTCTGAGTTCACTGCTCAGGACTGGGACGGTTTCCAGAAACTCGTTTCCGAGAGCAACATCCAGGATAAAGACCTTATCCTCAGCGTTCTCTCTATGTACAGCGACCCTGAACAGCGTGAGAAAGAAATCCGCAACCTCTCTTCTGTATTCGATCAGTTGGCTAAGGAAATCCTTCCGCAACTCCGCTACTCTCGCATCTCTGCTTCGATCAACACTATCGGTCGCAGCGACGAGGAAATCGCAGCTCAGTACAAAGAAGATCCTACTCAACTCTCTATCGACGAGCTCCTTTACGCTGCCACTAAGACTGACAACGTTAACGAGAAAGAGGACATCTACAAAACTGCCGTTAAGCAATATCCTAATGACTACCGCGCTTACAACAACCTCGGTATGGCTCAGTATGTAAAGGGCAACTACAACGATGCTAAGGCTAACTTCGAGAAGGCTGCTTCTCTCAATCCTAACAGCGACGAGGCTAAGATGAACCTTGGTCTTATCAAGATGATGAACAAGGACTACAACGGTGCTCGCGAAGCTTTCGGTAGCGCTGCTAACGCTGAAGGTATCAACGAGGCTATGGGTGTTTACTACCTCCGCCAGGGTGACTACCAGACTGCTGCCAAAGCTTTCGGCGACAGCAAGTCGAACAACGCGGCTCTCGCTCAAATCCTCAACAAGGACTACAGCGCCGCTCAAAGCACCCTCGAGGCTGTAAAGGCTCCTAACGCTACTACTTACTATATGATGGCTGTCGTTGCTGCCCGCACTAACAACGAACAGGCTGTATACGCAAACCTCCGCAAGGCTGCCGCTCTTGATGCTTCTATCAAGGACCGCGCTGCCATCGACAAAGAGTTTGCAAACTACAACGTAGCAAACCTCTAATCTGAGCGTTACAACAATTTATAGAAAAGGCGGCTGTCATGACAGCCGCCTTTTTGCTTTTCATCATCACCACATCCTGACATTATGAACCGAATCAAAACCTTTCTGCTCCTAATGATTGCCGCGGCTATCCACTGCAATGCCGCAAATTATCTGCGTGTGAACCAAATCGGATACCTTGTCGACGACGTGAAAGTTGCCGTGATTATGATGGAACACGGCGACGCCCCGACCTCGTTCTGCGTGGTCAACGCCGACTCCGGGAAGAAGACCGTGATGCACTCGGTGAAACCTACGGGCGAGTTTGCTGGCTTCGCTCAGACGGCGAGGCTCGACTTCTCTAAAGTAAAGACTCCTGGCACATACTACATTACTGCAGCAGGGGCGAAATCCTCATCTTTCCGAATCGCCAACGACGCCTATGCCGGCGCGCAGGAGGTGCCGCTGAACTATATGCGGCAGCAACGCTGCGGATGGAATCCGCTGATGCGCGACTCCTGCCACCGATACGACGGACGCCTGCAGCTGTGCGGCGACCGCGACGGTGAGCACGTTGACGTGCGCGGTGGATGGCACGACGCAAGCGACTATCTGCAATATCTCACCACTTCTGCCAACGCTGTCTACCAAATGCTGTTTGCCTACTCGCAGAATCCGTCGGTGTGGGCGGACAACTTCCAAGCCGACGGCACTGAGGGCGCAAACGGAATCCCCGACATACTCGACGAGGCTCGCTGGGGTCTGGAATGGATGCTGAAAATGAATCCTGACGACAACACGTTCCTAAACCAGATTGCCGACGACCGCGACCACCGCTCGCCGGGACTGCCTAACGAGCAGATGGCCGACTATGGATGGGGTGCGGGGAAAGACCGACCTGTATACCCGTGCATCGGCAGCCCGACGGGACTGAGAGAATACAAGAACCGCAGCCGCGGACTGGCTTCTTCGGTGGCGAAATTCAGCTCGTCGTTCGCTCTCGGCGCAAAGGTGTTTGAAACACTCGACCCTGCTTTTGCCTCTACGCTGCTTAGAAAGTCGGGCGTGGCATACGATGTGGCGAAGGCAAACCCGGGCAACTGCCAGACAGTATGCACCGTGTCGCCTTATTTCTATGAGGAGGACAACTGGACCGACGACCTTGAGCTGGCAGCGGCGACAATAGCGGCTTGCTCTGGCTCGGAAAAGATGATGACGGAGGCGGTTGATTGGGAACGCCAGGAACCCGTGACTCCGTGGATGGGTGCCGACAGCGCCCGACACTATCAATGGTATCCGTTTGTCAACATCGGACACGCATTGGTTGCAATGCACGGCAACGAGCGACAGCGCGCCGAGGCACTGCGCAACATGCGCTGCGGCTTGCAGCGCGTGGCCGACAGAGCCGCCGACGTAAATCCTGCCTTCAAACACGGCATCCCTTTCATCTGGTGCAGCAACAACCTTACAGTGGCATTTGTGACGCAGGCGATGCTCTACCGCAAGCTATCGGGCGACTGCCAGTTCCAAGAAATCGAGACAGCCATGCGCGACTGGCTCTTCGGTGTGAATCCGTGGGGTAAATGCATGGTCGTGGGGCTGCCCGAGAATGGCGACTATCCGCGCGACCCACAATCAATGATAAGTCACGGACACGACTATAAAATCACCGGCGGACTTGTCGACGGCCCTGTCTACACTGCCATCTTCAAGTCGTTGCGCGGCGTGGTGCTGAGCCACGACGACGGATATGCCAAGTTCCAAGGCGGCGCGGCGGTCTATCACGACGACTATTGCGACTACAGCACCAACGAGCCTACGATGGACGGAACGGCCTCAATGACGTGGTTCCTCGGAGAGCTGGCGAAAGCCGCCCGCAGATAACCCTTCCGCGGCACTCTTACAAAGGCGTGCATCAATCAGCAGATCATTCCTTCATCAACTTATCATATAATGGCCATATCGCCCATTATATGATAAGTTGATTTTATTTGGAAGCTACCCCTCATATAAAATAATCTGAATTCACTGCTCGCCGACACTTATTGCAACTTGTCTGCCGCCGCCGGCTATTTGCCGATGCGTATGTGTACATCGTTGGTTATCAATAGTATAGCGCTCTAAAAGGCACAACCAGCATATTGACAAATATCTGATAATGTGCAAGTTAGTGATTTTTAGCACCATTCTCAGCTTGTACCTCCATTTTGGAAAATAAAAGTAAGTGTAATTTCCTGAATATCAAAATGTGCGGTACAAAAACTTGTGAAAAATGCCATTTTTTGATGAGAAAAGGTACAAAAATGGCCCTGAAACCGAAGCGGAAGTCAGAGCCATTTTTGCATTAAATATTATTCTTCATCTTCATCATAAGTGTCAGACCTAAATTCAAAAATTAATTCAGAGGAGGGAATATTACATTCTTCAAATAAACCATGCAGAATATTTATCTTTGTCTGTGTACTATTATCAGTCCATAAGTACATATTGGGGCCAAGCTCTCTTCTCCAAGATTCTGGGGTTGTTGAAAATCCAGATTTTTCATTTGCGCATAACCACTCAATAGTAGAGCGCCTTTTCAATAAAATGTGATTGCATACCTGAATCAACATGTCTTTCCAAGTGTTTACCGTGTATCGAACTCCATACAGTATATATGCTTGCAATTTTTTACCAGTAAATTCAAAATCATCATCTTCTAATGATGCAGATTCTGCCTCTTGCTTAGTAGGCTTGAATGTGGTTGACGGCATCGGCCATAATTTCATAAAAACGCTCAATAGTTCCTTTTGCCTTTCTTTCAGTTCATCCTCAGTCCATTTATTACAAGATTTGAGATAATTGTTTAATCTGAAAGCACTCTCTTTAAACCCTTTCTCCATATCTCTCTTCTCAAGGAATGTAAGGTTACTGTATTGCGAGTTATAGGCTGTTAGTGTAAGGTTAGCCATAGTGTGAAGATATGTATCGTGTATGCGTTCCCATTCTGGACCTAAATCTTTTTTCCATTGATCCGAAAGCGTCTGAGGCATTATGTGCTCAATGGAAATTTTCTTCTCTGAAAGTCCTTTTACAACATCATGACGTTCGTTATTATCCCTGTTTTCCAAACGTTCCAATATGAACATTCGTGCATTTGCCGGAATCTTGTACACTTGGCGTGTGGCAAAGTCCGTTTTAACATCCTCGTCACTGGGGAAAATAGACGAACGTCCCTTCTTGAGCAGGATATATGTCAAGACATCAATATAAGCAAGTTTGTTGTCACTTATAACTTTACCTATATAGCTTAACACGTCTCTATGTAAAGTGGCAAATACTTTGTTTAAGGCATTTGACGGAAGGTTACATATTATGCGGCGTGCCCAATAGGTTTCAATCACATCTATGACCCTGCAAATTTCGCTTTCAGGCAAATTGTTTTTTGAAGCATAATCAAAAAAAGCCATAAAGAAAGGATATGCAATTGTTGAATCAAGTGTTCGTAATTGACTTAGCTTTTGATTCAATTTATCGGTTCCGGCTTTTGCATTATTTATTTGACTATATATTTTAGCATAATGGTGCATATCCTCAAGCAAATCGGCTCTTGCCATTTTGTTCCCTTCAGCATACTCCTTAAATATAAAATAAATTTTATCTATACGACCTATTTTACCTTGCTTCATCGTAAGATAATCACGAACAAATGAAGAAGGATCATACTTTGTAAACACTTCTATAGGATTCCAAAAAAGATTATAGAGATTATCTTGTTCTGTTGGGGATAGAGACATTAATAAGTAATTGCGTATCTTATCAGCTTCACTTAGATCAAGTCCTGTTGAGTTGAGACTTTCAAAAATCAATTGAGGATCGTCATCTGCATCTAGACGAATATTTATGACTTCCAATTTCTTAATTGTTTCAAACAACTCGTCAATTGTAAGTCCGGAACGTATGACCCTATCATAGAAAAAGTCATAATTTCGCGTAACATTAGATTCTTTAATGTATTGTTCTTTTGATTTATATAGCAAAGCATCAAATGCTTCCATATCCTTTTTGATCGGTTTGAGTTTTACCTTGCGTTCGTCTTCTTGATACTCATCCACAAGGTATCGCTTGAATATTTTTTCAACCAATTTGGAATCTACTGCCTCTATCAATCCCTCTTTTTTTGCATTGACCATAGCAGTCAGCAACAACGAAACGGTGGTAATACGTTGTTGCCCATCAATGATATACCTGTCTTCGGTTCCAGGTTGAATACTTGATACAATGCTTCCAAAGAAATGGCTTTTCCTGTTACTCTCATGTAGATTTAGCAAATCATTAAATAGTTGTTCGCAGTTTTCTTCCTTCCAATCATAATTTCTTTGATAGAGAGGTATTATGAATCTTTTATCTGAGCCATCAAAAAATTTGATTAATGGTTGAGCATCACCTTTCATAATAAGTTATTTATGTTGTTTATACTATTCGTTGTAATATCAAAAACAGATTTAATGTAGTTTATCAATTCCATATTGTTGCAATTGGGAATTTCTAAACTTTTACCTCCCTTAAATCCATGTTGCAATAAATCAGATTCTGTCAATCGAGAACGATTTGATTCTGCAAGCAATTCCAGTTTGTAAGTTTTATCATCAGGAGCCTTTTCTATCCAAAACTCCTTATCCTCACGTTTGCAGTTCTCTGCTGTTACAATCATTTTGAAACGGACATAACGTTCATCGGACATAAACAGATACACTATATCGCCTATGGCGAAACGAGCTCTCCCCATTCTCCAAGAAATAAATCCTAAGGTATTTATAGCATCAGCATGCCTACATCTTTTCTTATTGGCGAAAGCAATCCAAGTACGGTTACACTTATTCATAGTCTTATTATTTTGCGAAATATTCAGTCTTTAGCCAATAGGCATAAATCGGGTCCTGAAACGAGATTTCACCAGCCTTATTATCCAATATATCATTCTTGATAAGGGCAGCCTTTGAGCGGGATATTGAGGTCGTTGAAGAGATTTGATAGCGATGCATCACTTCAGTCGAACTGATGGCTTTTTCGCCAGCTATAAGAGCCTTAAGGTAGTTCAATTGCTGTGTGGTCAATGTTTCGGTGATTGTTACAAACAGCAGACTTAACTGTTCCACCAATGCTGTATGCGCCTCACGTACGATTTCAACGGTACATACATCCTTTGTCCTAAGCCATGAAAGCTGTGCCAGCTGCTGTGCGTAGTATGGATGGTTATCTACGAGCTTTGCAATCAAATGGCTTGCTTCATCGTCGATGTTCTTGCCAGTATCAGCGAAACGACTCTTGAAAAATTCCACAAGGCAAGACGTGTCAATCTTATTGAGAAACATCAGGTTGCCGAACTTGTAGAATGGTTTGGATGAGTCTGTAAACACTTCCATCATCATGTGGCGCTTGCTGCCATAAAGACAATAAGCCACACCCTGGTGCAGTTGCCAATGTGAACGCAACTTTTTCTGGAAATAGTCCGGGTCTGTAAATTCAGCGATATTTTGGAACTCATCTACGCAAATCACGATTTTCAGGCCCTTCTTTCTGGCAATCTTTTCAGCAAGATCGAGCACTTCATCAGGATTGCGCTTTACCTCCTCCCAATCAAAGTCGATTGAAACCTCATTAGTGAGGTCTGTACCGATTGAAATCTTGGGAACAAGATGCGAAAAGAAACTCTTCGCACTCTCGATTGCCTCCTCCCATTTTGTGGAAGTGGCGGCAATAACCTTTTGGGCGAGCAGCGAATAAAAATGCTCCTCACTACGCACATTGAACAGGTCGATATGACAGATGCGGAGGTTACTATCCTGCGCCATCGCCAACCTTGCAGCCTTATTTACAAGCGAACTTTTACCCCAACGGCGAGGAGAGATAATAATCGTGTTGATTAATGACGTAAAGTTCTGAACCAAGTCGGCTGTTTCTTTCTCACGGTCGGTAAAATTCTTCTCAGTAGCAATCTTTCCAAATATAAACGGAGTCTCCATAACGCTTTATTTTTGATTTGATGTACAAATATAATACATAAAATGTAACTACAAGAATTGTTGTTACAAAAATCGTACATACATTTATTGTAGCATTTTACTAATTTGTGTCTTCTTTGTATAAATATCAGGGTAAAAGTTGTACAATCATAATGAGTTTCGCTTTCTATTAAGAAACAATATATTATTTGTTGTAGGAGAAAAACGAACTATATGAATAACATAATAGTGCTTAGTGTCTTCAATATCTATTCTGTAACCTATCATAGCATAAAGTAAAACCTTTATTAATTCGCATCCTAATATGATATGTTGGTCTATAACAAAAAGTACGATGGGTACCAAGTTACCAAGAAAACTCGAGCAGAAGATGCAATTTGTGGGTGAGCAAATCAGACTTGCACTATTGCGTAGAAACTTTAGTGTCGTACAGATTGCCTAATGTGCCATCTTTATTATATATAGTGTTTGACTATATATTTTGTTCTACATTGATCGAAGTAACCTATAGCATTCTTCATTGACTCTATTCCTTCGTTTAACCTATGGGCTTAATCAGAATATCTTGCAGCATATCCTTTTATTACTTCTGTTTAGTACAGGAATAATAATCCATCTAGAGCAAGAAAAATTGATCTTAACTTTTGAGCTTTCACGCCAAAATCTTGATGTGTAGAGTCCAACAGCAAGTGCAAAATTAGCAAAAGTGTTTAAAGAATCTATCTTTCGGGGAGTCGAAGTTTATTTTCTCTCTCGGTCTGCGGTTGATTTTCTTTTGAATCTTCATGATTTTGCTGTCTGAGAAGTCGTCAAAGTTAGCCTTTTTGGGGATATACTTTCGGATGAGTTTGTTCGCGTTCTCGATAGCACCCTTCTGCCAAGAGCAGTATGAGTCTGCGAAGTATACCTTACCTCTTTCGCGCCCACCTCGGCTTAGAATACGTGTGATCTCAAGGTGTGCGGCGAATTCGCAGCCGTTGTCCGTGGTTATCGTGTGAACGAACTCCATGTACGGGAAAAGCAGCCTGGCCACGACTTTCGCCGTAGGCCAGCCTTGCGTCCGCACTTCAGTCTCTCCATCAGAATGAAGTTGATTGAACGTTCCGTAAGCGTGACAATGGCGTGGCCTTGGTGGGGCGTGTCGCCCTGACTCTCCTGGTATACTTCAGCTCATGCGGCATATGTTTCGCAAGACGTCCGCTGGCGTCTGCATGCACGTGGTTGTAGATGGTCTGTATTGCGGTTTGGGTTATCGAATTTGTCACATCTTATATTTTCTGCGGTACTGAACAAAATGATGCTGGTATTGATTCCATAAAAATCGAAGAATATACGGCAGTTTTAAGCAACAAGATTGATTTGGATTTGGTTGTAGGAACATATTGCGGTATATTACCACCTAATGTTGAAACAACACTCACGTTAAATGCTGATGGTACCTATTTGTTGATACGGACATTCAAAGAAAAGCAGAATGAACAGGAAAAGTTAAAGGGTACTTTCCAAGTGCTTGACGGCAACATCTTGATGCTTATGCATCCCTTTGAGTAAAGACAATATTTTACAAGGATAAGGATGCTATTTTGTAAATATCATTTATTTTACCTCTTTAACGGATTTTACGTTTCCTCTTGAATTGGTCTTAAACTCAAGGGCATGGCTTTTTGCGTCTGGTATAGAATAATTAGATATAATATATGTCGCATCGGGTTGTAGATGAAACTTCTCATTTTCAATAATACTGTTTCCATAAGTAATAACATAAGCGTCATTAATTCTATTTAGATTTATTGATGATAGACCTACATATCCATCTTTTAATGAAATCTGATATGTAAATAACAAAGAATCATTTTCTAATGTTAAACTTCTTAAGGGCTGATTATCAGAGGATGAAATTAATGCACTTTCAACTCTAATAGAAATTTTATTATTTCCACAAGAGATACATAGAAAAATCATTAACAAAAAAAATAATTTATATTTTTCCATATTATTTCTTTTAATATTATGAGTCTACTTTAAGAGATTTTTTAAGGTAATCAGTATAATTCTTGGTGGAATGTAGAGTCCAACAGCAAGTGCAAAATTAGTAAAAGTGTTTAAAGAATCTATCTTTCGGGGAGTCGAAGTTTATTTTCTCTCTCGGTCTGCGGTTGATTTTCTTTTGAATCTTCATGATTTTGCTGTCTGAGAAGTCGTCAGAGTTAGCCTTTTTGGGGATATACTTTCGGATGAGTTTGTTCGCGTTCTCGATAGCACCCTTCTGCCAAGAGCAGTATGAGTCTGCGAAGTATACCTTACCTCTTTCGCGCCCACCTCGGCTTAGCATACGTGTGATCTCTAGGTGTGCGGCGAATTCGCAGCCGTTGTCCGTGGTTATCGTGTGAACGAACTCCCTATACGGGAAAAGCAGCCTGGCCACGACTTTCGCCGTAGGCACAGCCTTGCGTCCGCACTTCAGTCTCTCCATCAGAATGAAGTTGGTTGAACGTTCCGTAAGCGTGACAATGGCGTGGCCGTAAGAATCCACGATGGTGTCCATCTCCCAATCGCCGAAGCGTGTGCCGTCCGCCTCCTTGGGGCGGTCGTGGATGCTTGTGCGATTGGCTATGTTCGTGGCCTTGGTGGGGCGTGTCGCCCTGACTCTCCTGGTATACTTCAGCTCATGCGGCATATGTTTCGCAAGACGTCCGCTGGCGTCTGCATGCACGTGGTTGTAGATGGTCTGTATTGCGATATGAATACCCTCCTTGTGCAAGACACCGGTAATCTGCGATGGTGACCAGTCCTCTTCTATCATTTGCTCGATACGCCACCATAATTCTGCCGGCTTGCGGTGATTGCCCTCCAGCCCGTGCTTGCGCGCTTCCGCCTTGCGTTGGGCGGTGCGCCACACGTATTCGCCGTTGGTGTTACTGTTGCGTCTGATCTCTCGAAGCACAGTGGACGCGGACACCTCGATTTCGCGAGATATTCTGCTTATGCTCCACTTTCTTTTTATTCCCAGGTATATTTCGTACCTTTGCTCCGAGGTTAATTGTTTATACATATGCAACACAAAATTAATTAATCTTGGGGAGACTTCGGTCTCCTTTTTTTGTTTTGTATTGCTGTTGGACGTTCTTGGGGGCTTTGCGCCCCCGCCACTTGGGCTTCCCCCGCAGTGTTTTTCATTGTTTTACCACGAAAATCGTTGCACTTCTATTTGGACACTGCAGCAAATTTTCGTCTTGCTCCAAAAGAAAATCAAGAGAAAAGAAATCGCCCTTCTTGTAGGGTGCAGTCAGTCAACGCTCAGCCGTGAGATCAGGCGTAATTCAACAGATAATGGCAACTATCTGTGGGATAAGGCTCACGCAAAGGCAATGGATCGCCGTAAGCGTACCACAGCCAACCATGCAAAGGATCCCGCAATCGTTTGGGAAGCCCTGGATCTGCTGAAGGAGGATTACTGGTCGCCCGAACAGATATCGGCGGATATGAAAAGCCGTGGCAAGAATATATCCCACGAGCTGATATATCGTCATATCCGTGCCGACCAAAGCGGAGAACTCGCCTCTTACTGTAGGCACAAGATGAAATACAACCGTCATGTACGACCCAACAGGACTACCAAAGTAAAGAATATCCCTGACCGCGTAAGCATCCACCAACGCCCGGCAGAAGCCGACGGGACACGTTTCGGAGACTGGGAGATGGACACCATAGTTGGCAAGGACGGCAAGGGGGCCATCTTGACCCTTACCGAGAGAAGCACCAACATGATACTCATGGAGAGGCTGCCCGAAGGCAAGCATCCCGAGCCGCTGGCTAAAGTGGTGGTCAGGCTGCTGTTCCCTTATAGAAAAACCATATGCTCCATAACAACCGACAACGGTTCTGAGTTCTGTGCGCATAAGCTGATCTCCAAGGGATTGGCGCCAAAGGGCGCGAAGGATCCGAACCTCGTGTTCTTTGCCGATTCATATTGTTCATGGCAGAAAGGTTCAATCGAGAATGCAAATAAACTTATACGGCAGTACATTCCAAAAGGCACTGACTTTTCAACCCTGACGGATGCCTTTATTCGCAAGATTCAGCACAAAATCAACCGCAGGCCACGTAAAAAACTAAATTTTGAAACCCCAAAGGATGTTTTCTTCCGACAAATTAATAATTTTGCAGTTGCCGGTTGAGAGTAGGCCCTTCTACAAATTTATAGACTTTTCAAATTCAGACGGCCTATATTTGGCAGATTTCAGCGATGAGCTTACTTTTAGTCTCGTTTCTGAAAAATGCAGAGAGGAAATTGTTGGTATTATTCTCAAGCAGACACAAGAACTACTAAGACAGTATAAGCGGTCATTGAAACAATCAAAGGCGTGACAGTTTAGATTCTGCTAAATATTCTGCCCTTATTCCTATAGTTTTCATAATGTGTGAATATGATTTTCATACATTATGATTAACTTTGCAGTCAGATAAAGAAATTTGTATGGCAGACTCAACACTTCGCAAATATATCTGGCTCATAAACACCATTCTTGACGCCAGAAAAATAACTTTCAAAGAAATAAGTGACAAGTGGGACATCTCAACCCTTAACTATAAGGGGACTGAGTTGTCCAAACGCACCTTTCATAATCACCGACAGGCTATTCTCACGGAGTTGGGCGTTGACATACAATGCTCTTCAATGAGAGAGAACAGTCAGTATTTCATAGCCAATCAGGAAGAACTTGAAAATAATGAAGTGTTGAACTGGCTTACAGACAGTATGGCAACCGAGTCATTATTGCTTGAAAACAAGGCTATCTCTGACAAAATAGTTTTGGAACCCGTACCCGGAGGTCGGGAATGGCTCCCCGTTCTATCACAGGCTTTGAGAGATAATCTGCGCATAGTATTTCAATACACATCATTTCACTCAACCAAGAATAATTTGAGTGATAGGATATTGGAGCCGTTGTGCTTAAAGTTGTTCAAAAGGAGGTGGTATATGCTCGGCCAAACCGTGGATAGCGGCAAGCGGTTGATATTTGCTTTAGATCGCATCACTAAACTCGAACTATCATCAGAGCAATTTACCTATCCCGAAGATTTTTCTGCAAAAGACTTCTTCGCAAACTTCTATGGGATTTGTTCTGACGGATATTCTACTCCTACTCGGGTTATCCTGAAATGCTATCGAGAATTTCCCAAATATGTAAAATCATTACCACTACATCCCTCGCAAGAGGAACTTGAACACGGGGATGGTTTTATTACCTTTGGATACTATATGTCACCAGCATACGACTTTATTCAGGAAATAATGAGTCATGGCGATGATATTGAGGTTCTTACTCCAATATGGCTCCGGAATCTTATAAAAGAGAAATCAGACTCTCTGGCAGCGCTCTACAAGTAGTCTCAAATTTTTCTGCAAATCGTTTTCATATATGAAACGATTTTTCATACGTCCTCTATAACTTTGCCGATGAAAAGAAACAAGAGGACATTGAAAACATCGGTCAGACCTTTGCCATCTGTCTGCTGAATCCGGCAGACTTCGTTCCGAATTATCGGAGCGCACCCCAAAGTTTATTACTCGGCATCGACCCTGCACGCTGTTCACTCCGGTCGTGCATGTTTCATCACCTTCGCTTTGCTCTCGGTGATGTGATATGTTTCATCACCTTCGCTTCGCTCTCGGTGATGTGAAATGCACTCCCTCGTTCACAGCGCACATTGCCGAAGCCTCGACCATCCGGCACACACGAAAGTAAGACCGATGTTTTCACTGCTCTCGCAAACTGACAAAACTATGCGAGACCAAATTGCAGAATATCTCAAGGACGTGACCATCAGTAACCGAAAGGAGTTATTTGATGTGTTGAATTTCATTGCACCGCTTATTGACGGTTGGAGTCTGGCCGAACCCAAGTCCGGCAGACAGATAATGCGATTTGCGTCAGCCAACGCAAGAAAGTCCGCCTATGTCGATTTTACGATACCCAAGAAGTCAGGTGGACAAAGAAAAATCAGCGCTCCTGTCAAACCGTTGAAGGCTATCCAAACAGCACTAAATATAGTTCTGCAATCCATATTCGTTCCCGATGAACACGCCACCGGTTTTGTATTAGAGAAAAGTGTCAAGGATAACGCCATGATACACGTGGGTCAAACCTGCATATTTAATACAGACCTCGAAAATTTCTTTCCGAGCATAACAAAACTCATGGTTCGTCGGGCTCTCCATCGAGAGCTTGGTGATAGACTGCAAAGCAATGAAGTAATCAATATTATATGTAGAATTTGCACCGTCCCTGACAGTTCGGGTGTCGAGGTGCTACCACAGGGCGCACCGACATCGCCTGTTCTGTCTAACATTGTGCTGAAGAGCCTTGATAAAGATATGTCAAAGCTTGCTGAAAGAATGGAATGTAAATATTCGCGCTATGCCGATGATATTACATTCAGTCATAGTAAATCAATTCGCAGGATGAGTCCTTTCTGGCAATCAAGGATTTATAATATCATTGCGAAGTATGGGCTCAAAGTGAATGAAAAGAAGACAAGGACATTTGTACCTGGTACACGTCGAGAGGTTACCGGAGTCGTTGTAAGCGATAAAATCAACGTTCCCCGTTCTTATATAAAACAGTTGCGGGTGCTTCTTCACTTGTGGGAGAAATATGGCTATGCACAAGCACAAATCATCTTTACAAGAGATTTCTACAAGGGTATCGAAAAGAGTCTTGTCAATGTAATCGACGGTAAAATTAACTATCTTGAAATGATCAAGGGCAAAGAAGACTCTACTTATCGTAAGTTCAAAAGCAGGTTCAAACGTCTTCAGTGGGAAGAAAAACAAAGTACTGACCAAATACAAAAGGCTATATGAATATAATTTATTTACACGGACTTTCCTCGTCGGGACAGTCCAACACCGCAAAAAAACTTCGGGAGTTACTTCCGGATGATAATGTTGTCACACCTGACATTCCGGTCAGCCCAATAAAGGCTCTTCAGTTGTTACTGAGTCTTGCCGGAGAGTATGGAGCTGATGATACAATCGTAATAGGCACATCTATGGGTGCGATGTATGCCTCTCAGATGAAAGGTTATCGCCGAATCCTTGTCAATCCCGCGTTTCACGTCTCAGACCTTCTGAAAGAAAACAAGGGTGAGAGACTACAATTCTTCTCAGAGAGAGAAGATGGCAGTGAATACTTTGAGGTCTCGGAAATCTTGATCCAAGAGTTTGAAGAAATGGAGGCCAACCTGTTTTATGTCGATGACATTACTCCGGAATCGGTAATAGGACTCTTTGGTGATAAAGACGACGTATGCAACTGTCTTGACGAGTACCGCGAAAGTTATTCCTACTGGTCATCTTTCAAAGGTGGTCATCGACTTACTGAAGATGTTATTACGAACACCTTGCTCCCGGTAATCAAATGGTTGAAGCATCCGGACTACACTTCTGGTAGAACCTATTTGCCGTTTGATGATATAACTCCCGGCGACACTGGCTACATCGGCGAAATGGATAACGATGAGAATGCCTTCAAAATATATAAGAAAGGTTTAGGAGGTAAGTGGTATGAAGAAATTGTGCGTGAGTATCAGGGCACAAAACATTACGATGGGCGCGAAATCAACTTACATTTTCCGTCCCTCCCCGAAGGCGTAAACGAAGAATCGGTAGAACTTGTGTACGACAATCGTTTCTGTCATCTCCCTTCGATTGAAATCTATGGAGAGCATGGTGTTCAAGTTACCAACGGAGACTTCATTATCAATGAAAGTATTAGTGTCCACAGAAAGTAATGGCAGAAATCCGAAATAGAATCACGGCAATATTGTCGCGAATGAAGCATGACACCTTCGAGCGCGATGAGGCTCTCGCACTTAGCTTGCTCAGTGCTCTTGCCGGGGAGAGTATATTTCTCCTCGGCTTGCCCGGTGTCGGCAAATCCATGATTGCCCGCCGATTAAAACTTGCATTCGATAATGCTACCGTCTTTGAATACTTGATGTCGCGATTCTCGACACCCGATGAGATTTTCGGGCCCGTCAGCATCTCCAAGCTTAAAGATGAAGATTGCTATGAACGTGTCACATCCGGATTCCTACCCGAAGCAGAGGTCGTTTTCCTTGATGAGATATGGAAAGCCGGTCCCGCTATTCAGAACGCCCTTCTTACTGTTCTGAACGAAAAAATCTATCTCAACGGCAATCAAGAGCTTAAGTTGCCAATCAAAGGGATAATAGCAGCCTCAAATGAACTTCCGGCTAAAAACGAAGGTCTCGAAGCATTGTGGGATCGTTTTCTACTGCGATATGTTGTCAATCCCATTGAACAGAAACAGAATTTTTTTAGATTGCTTTCTGCGCAGACTTCTGAATCGACAACAGAAGAATTTGGCCCACTGACCCATGACGATTTTATTTCAGTGCAGTCAGAAAGTCGTAAGGTAACTATACCCGAGTCAGTTCTTGAAATCCTTTACACAATAAGAGGGAAACTTAACGAAAAGATAAACGCTAAAGACGTGGTTACGGGTGAGCCTGACCCTGAGAACCTAAAATATTACGTTTCTGACAGACGTTGGAAAAAGGCTGTCGGAGTCATGAAAATGTCGGCATTTCTTAATGGAAGAGATGAGATAGGTCTTTCTGACCTGCTTCTATTGTCGCACATGCTTTGGAATGATGAGCCGTCAATCCCGGTTGTCAAACAGATTATTGCCGAAACTGTTGTCGCGTCATTGTTCAGTGACATATTGGAGCAATATAAAAGTTATAAACGCCATGCTAATGTTGAGAATAATAACACACGTCTATACTCTCCGGACCAAGAACACTATATCATTCAATGCGATGATTCCCCTCTGAAGATTAAAATCAAGGATTATCAACGTATGCAGTCCTCTCCTGATGAGGTTTTCTTTGGTTCAGAGACTACAGACAGTACCCTGATGCTTCGTTCTCGGGGACAGTTCGTGATGAGGTTTGTAAAAGATGGTGTGATTTGTATCAATAACTACAACTATTTTCTCCGGACAGAATCTGATAATCAACTTAGTAAAGACTTTATTGCAGAGATCGGGGATACAATTGACGGCATTGCTAACAAACTATATGTTGAAATGAATCATAATCTTTTCATTGCAAATTCCGATTTATATACACCCATAAAAGAAGTTGTCGCGGTCTATAGAGCAAGAATAGATTTGATGTGATGTGATGAGAAAGCAACATCTGACATATCTGCGCAGAGCCATTGGCATAGCCTCTTCCATAAAGGGAGGAGCGAGAATGCTTGAAATAGTTGGCAAAATTAGGGCTGGAAAGACCCCTGTTTATCAGATGATACGGGATATTGTCTGCGACTCGCGTTTTTACTGCGTTGTGGAGGATGACCTGTTCTGGAAAAATTACGCAACGACAGTCATTCGCCATTTTATTGATTCTCTTTCATCGGAAGACTGGGAAAACGAAAAGCGAAGAACCGGGAAAAAGGAAGATTTCCTGAACGCATGGCTATCCAAACACTTCTTTCCACTAAGCGTTGAAGAGAAAAGAATAATTGCAAAATCCATGCAACTTACCGCCGGTAATTCCGGCAAACCAGTTCCTCTTGGTAGCAGTGGAAATGAAGTAAACCAGGACTCTGACGGATATGACATTCAGATAGAATCAGGTATTACAGATAAATCCAATAGTCCGGATAAGATGGGCTACTCACTACCTACAGATATTGCAAACTATGCAGAATCTTCAAAAGGAAGTTCTCCCGGCCTTGAGGTTGATAGCCACGAGGCTGAAGCTGAATATCTTCAACTACTTAATCCGACAATCGTTGAACTTGCCAAGCAGATAGGTCGGAGTGGAGGCACGAGTCACGAAGTAACCGGTAAATTTCAATCTGCTTCACGAAGTGACATAAGCGGTATCACTATCGGTAATGACCTCAATTGTCTGTTGCCTTCAGAACTTGCTCTGTTAGGAGCAAAATCTACTGAAAACCTGTTTTATCAGCGATATGTTCAGAATCGTCTTCAACTGTTTTCATCCGCATCCCACTCTTTTGAGGTTGCCAATGATAAATCAGGTCCAATCTATATATGCGTTGACACAAGCAGCTCTATGGAAGGAGAACCGGAAGTGACGGCAAAAACGTTGGCTCTTGCTGTTGCTATTGTGGCTCAGAGAGATAGAAGACCGATCTGCATGATAAACTACTCCCATAATCTTTCATTTTTTATCCTCACAAATTTGCACCGTCAGCGCAAAAAATTTCTTGCATTTCTGTCTCATTCTTACGCTGGCAGTAACGATGAAAACAAACTTTTTTATTTTATTTTCAAGAAGTTGCCATCTATTCCCAAGTATAAGCTCTTTGCCGACGCATTCAAAGGGGCCGACATACTCATAATATCCGATTTTATCTGGAGTTATATTCCCAATGAAAACATGGAACTGATTCAAAAGGCTCGTAGTGAGGGGATGATATTTTACGGCTTGGGGATTGATGTCAGAGAACATCAACTCGATATGTTGGATGACCCGAAAAAACATGACGACGAAATCCGCGATGGTTATAATTTCCTAAAGCAATGCGATTATCGTTATCTGCACGAGAATGGTTCAGTTTTTGAGTATATTGAAAAGCCTTTGGTTCTATGAGACTTAAAATGAGACTTGAAGATGCGATGGTCTATGTACTGGCTACCGCCGGATATGGAATGACAACACAACGGATAGCGGAAGTTATCAATAATGAGAAACTCCACATTCGTGTTGATGGCAACCCTGTTACCGATAAACAAGTATATGCCGCTGTCTGCCGTCACCCGGAAACCTTTGTCAAAGAAGGTGGTCGCATTTTGCTTTCAATGTAGAATTTTTTATCCTGTACCGCTAAATGCGTCATGTCGATATTTACTTTGCAGCAAAAACATCGACACATGATTTATCAGGACTATTTTCGCAATTCAGATTTTGAGGATATATGGGTAATCCTCAATGGCTTCTATCTTGAACACGAGGACATAAAGCCAATGTATGCCTCTTTGGTTGATGAGATTAAAGCATTGCCCATTGAGGAAAAGTATTCGGACTCAACAATTCAGATGTGCCTTGACAGCTATAATGAGATTATGGTAAAAGGCGCGCCTGACCCTCAGGAGTGGCTTGTCGGTCGGGAAGTAAAGATTGATTTCTCGTCATGGAAAGATAATATTGATGAAGAAACTATCAACGATTCTCCCGGTATAAAAACGTTTGATATGCTCTCCGGTAAGGAGAAACGCGAACTGGCTCGTCAAAGCGACAGTAAATCAATTGATGGCACCCTCATTAAAAGACATATTGAAAATCAGACTTGGTTCTATTCTGAATGGAAGCAAGACCCTACGGTATACGGAATGTTGACCATGCTTTTTGGCAATAATCAGAATGATTCTTCAGATAATATTTTCGATATATTTGGTCATGATAAAGAAACGCTGACGAAATATTGGAAGTTGCTAACTTCTAACAATATAGAGCAATCCCCAATAATGTTTAATCATACCATCATTGGCTCTGAAGAGCTGCCCCTTTCTGATGATTTATATATCAAAATGAATGCTCGTGGCAAACCACTCACAAATTTCGAAAATTTCAAGGCAGAGGTAATAAAATGGGTATCTGAGAACGTATCAAAAGAGGAATCGATTAGAGTCGCGTCTAAATTTGATAACGAATGGACTGATATCTTCTGGGAAAATGGTTTAGGTAAATCGGTTCATAATGTTGATGAGCTTTTCTTTGCCTTTTTTAATCGCATCTATTATCAATATGTTGTGACAGAAAGAAATAGCGAAGAATTTGTATTATCAGAAAAAAAATTCTGATAAGAATTCGGAATATAGACTATTCAGCGGAAGCAAGAATAAACATGAGAAAAATTCAGGTGATAAATTTGTCACTTTTCAATCTTTAGAGCCTTATACTTCTCGATTAAAGAAAGTTCCTACTTCTCTCGAAACAATATTTCAAGGAATAAGGCAAATCGACTTGTCAACTTTACAACCTTATTGGAAAAAGGACTTTTATTTCATCCCGAGGTATATTCTTGACAAAGATATCCCTAAACAGCTTACAGATGAGATTTTAGACTTTACGACAATCAACCAGCAGGAAAGGGTTGCGTTCTATGCGATATGTAAATATTTTCTCAGCCCATCCCACGATGATGACGAAAAAGAGAGCTTGTCACACTGGATGCGTTTCGTCTGGAATTTAATATCAGATAAAGACAGCGGGGGCGCTGATACAATTCGTAGCGTTTCAGCCATTCAACAAGCCGTTGCTCTAATTGATATGATTGAAAATCCACGAAGGGTTTACGGTGAACTTTATGAAAAATCCTCAGAATACCGACAAAAATTAAAAAACAATACAGTACTGGAGCATCGGTTTATTGAAGAAATTGAAAAAGTCATTCAGATTCTTCATCCTGACTGCAACGTTATGCTTCCCTCATGGGCAAAGGACTGGGAGCAGGCAATAATTGAAGCTGAGAAGTTCCGTCTGTTCAATGGATCTATTGGTGTGCTTTTCCACAATGAAGATGGCGAAATTGATTGGTCTCATTTTGAATTGAAATTCAAAAATGCTAAAGAATATTTTAAGACACCGGATAATCCAAACGCTATCCGAGACATGATTCCATACTTGAGAGATGAAGACATCCTGGAACTGTTCAGTGATTATACCTTGAATTATAAAGATAGCAATGTAGGCCATATGTTGCGCTCATTTCCCGCCCGGTTCCACAAATATCTTTTGGCAGGGCAGAAATCGGCTTTGCTTACTCGACTTCAAAGCGATATTGAGACATTGTGCGCCAACAACCCTAATTTTTGGATTAATAAAATAGGTGTTCTAATGGTGGTATTTATCACCGGAAAATAACTTTCGGCTCATTCTATCTTTGGAGGCTCAAAGAACTTGTCCAGCTCTGCCCGCAGGATCTTGGTATATTTACCGACTTTGATACTGGGAATATTATGGTATTTCACATAATGGTAGAGTTGGTCTCGTGTCAGATTAAATCGTTCCATCGCTTCGGCAATGGTGTGTATTTGGACTCTTCAGGAGCTATGAGACCTTTGGCAATGTCCACATGCTTTTTGGAGTAGTACACCATGATGCCGACTTTCTTTTTGGGAATGGCATTCTTTGATACAAAAGAATATATGGCCGTCAGCGTCATGCCGAACTTCTCCTGCATGTCTTGCGTGCTGTACCATTCCTTGATCTCAGGATCGGGAGCTTTCTTTGCAAAGTAGTCATCAATATGCTTTTTGCTCCAATAGGTTTTACCACGGTGAAAGGTTCGTGGGATATTATGTTCCTTAGCGATATGGAATATCCAGGAATCCTTTACGCCATACTTTTCCTTAACTTCAGCTGTGGTGTAGAAATCTGATATTGGAGTTTTCTCTTTGGGCTTATTCTCATTATTGGAAGCAATAATGTAGTCGAACATCTTATCAATATCCGAACGCCGTACAAGAGTTTTCCCATCAAATCTGACCGCTTTAATTTTCGCGTTTTTGATATACCGATAAATTGAGGTACGGCCTACACCTAAAAATGCGGCAACTTCAGTAGGGGTTAAGAACTCTTTTTCAGAATTAGGTTTTAATTCTGCATCGTGTTTCAAGTGGAATTCTTAAATTCGTTTTTTTCTAACTCGATCTTTGTATGCGAGGTTTGCACACCTGTGTGAACAGTATGCGGTAGTAATCTTGTGGGCGGTAGAAATAGTGCCACACCACTCGCATTTCTTTTGAATTTCAATGTTACTAGCCATTTTAATTATCTTTTTAGTTCGCCAAATCTGTTTCATTGCGTACCACAGCGTTCCAAGGCGTTCCAGGTTATCCACCATCTGGCAGACAGTAAACCCGGCTTTTGGCTTGTGAGGTACACAGGAGGTACAAAAAATGGCGTAAAAAGGCTTAGCAACGATTATCAACGATACTTGTACAACAAAAAAGGCGCCCGTAAAGAGCGCCATATTAATCGATTATAATCAATTTAATTATTTGATAATCAGTAATTTACTTGCCGATGCAGAAGCGGGAGAAGATGGAGCCGAGGATTTCGTGGGTTGTGATTTCGCCGGTTATTTCTCCGAGATAGTGCATGCATTCACGGATGTCCTGCGACACGAAGTCGCCCGAGATGCCGCTGCGCAACCCGTCGAGGGCGCGTCTGATGGCTTCGCCGGCATGCAGAAGCGCGTCGTAGTGGCGCGCGTTGGTCACGATGACAGCGTTGGGGTCGGTGTCGGCAACGGCGGCTGCTTCAATCAGGCTTTGCTCAAGCGAGTCAACGGCGATGTCGGCTTTTGCCGAGATTGTGGCTATCGCTGCCGACGGGGCGGCAGTGGCTACGGCTGAGCGCAGCGCGCTGATGTCGGCATCCGAAAGACAGTCGATTTTGTTGATTACGGCAACAAGATGCTTCCCTTCGGCGTGCGGCAGGATGTCGGCGGCAACGGTGGCTATGTTGGCAACAGGCTGTGTGCCGTCGATCATCCAGAGGATTATCGCTGCCTCGTCAAGTTTTTTGAACGTCCGCTCAATACCCATTGTCTCTATAGCATCGGTGGTCTGGCGTATGCCTGCTGTGTCGATAAACCGGAAAGTCAGTCCGCCGAGCGTTATGGTGTCCTCTATCACGTCGCGCGTTGTGCCGCGGATGTCGCTCACGAGTGCTTTGTCATCGTGGAGCAACCGGTTGAGGAGTGTTGATTTTCCTGCGTTGGGCTCTCCCACTATCGCCACGGGAAATCCGTTTTTGATGGCGTTGCCGACGGCAAAAGAGTCGGCAAGGCGTGTCACGGCTGTATTGATTTCTTCTGCGATGGCGATTAGACGTGTGCGGTCGGCAAACTCCACATCCTCTTCGCTGAAATCGAGTTCAAGCTCCATAAGCGACACAAATTCAAGCAGACGTTCGCGAAGGGAGGAGAGCATGCGGCTGAAACCGCCGCGCATCTGGCTTACGGCGATGCGGTGTGCCGCTTTCGAGCCACTTGCTATCACGTCGGCTACGGCTTCTGCCTGCGACAGGTCGAGACGCCCGTTCATAAATGCGCGACGCGTGAATTCGCCTCCCTCGGCGGCGCGGCATCCGTTGCCGATGAGCAGTGCTACAAGTTGCTGCTGCACCCATAGCGAGCCGTGGCACGACAGCTCGATGACATCCTCGCCAGTAAACGACCGTGGACCGCGGAATACGGCTGCCACAACCTCGTCGAGCGTCTCGCCGTCGGTGTCGACGATGCGTCCGAGGTGCAGCGTGTGGGTCTGCACGGCATTAAGGTCGGCTCCGCGCCATGATTTCATCACGCATTTCACGGCGTCGCGTCCGCTGACGCGCACCACTGCTATTCCTCCCACTCCCGCCGGTGTCGACACGGCGCATATTGTGTCGTCGTTATGCTGGTTGATGTCTAATTGTTCCATTCGTAATAATCACAAGTTTTTTCTATTTCATTTTCCTCCTCGTCGGGCAGCGAAGAAAAGAAGTCAAGCCCCGTGAGAGCCTCCACCTCGTCTACGCTTACTGCCTGCCGCTCAATCACCTTTTGTCCGCCTTCGTTCTTGTAGATGAATGCGATGGCGTGCTTCGGGGTGGCAAACGGAGCGAGCAGCACCTTGAAAAATCCGGTAGGCACAGCCACTCCGCTTTCCAACCGGTTGATGTGGCCTTGCACAATTGGCCCGGAAACTACAATAACTGCACTGTCGCGGTCTGCCCACAGGCGCACTTTCTCCTCCAGACGCTTCCACCCGCCACTGTTAAGCGAATGGTTCTGCGGACATATATTTGTCAGAAAGAACGACTCCTGCATCGCCTTCTTGCTCCATTTCATATCGGCAGCGGGAGCCATATGACCGCGGTCGTAGCCCGAACCCTTATAGTCGTCGGTAGTCGGACAGCCCTCAACGTCGGTGTCGCACATAAACTTGTCGTGACGCGGCTCCGCGCCCTGGGTCTCGAAACGTGTGAGTTCGTAGACAACATAGTTGGGAATACGCAGGTCGGCGTTGAACGACGCGGTGTAGCCCTCATACGCAACAATCTGCTGCCGCAACCCCTCTGGAGCATTCACCTCCATAAGTGCCTCTACATCGACATTGCTGGCGGGCACACCACTCTCAACACGCTTGAAGCCCAACTCCTTCGCATGTCCTATAAACCACCACACAGCCACGATAACCGCCACAACAATCACGGCAGTTCTCACCTGACGCGCGGTGCTGTTTCTTTTCTGATACTTCTTCTTTGCCATATCGATATTGATGACCGTGCAAAGTTACGACAAATAAACGTCAGTGGCAAGAGCATCAATCCCCTCCACCTCCCGCGTAAACCTCACAAAAAGTTGTATCTTATTCCATTTCTACATCAAACCACAACCGTGAAGCTCAGAAAAACCGAGATTTTTCTGTTGTATCTTATTCCATTTCTACATCAAACCACAACTCAGACGTTGAGATACATTTGCGTAAACTAGTTGTATCTTATTCCATTTCTACATCAAACCACAACTGAGATTTTTTTTTGCTTGAGGTTTCATTAGTTGTATCTTATTCCATTTCTACATCAAACCACAACTTACCGCTCAAGCCAGTTCGTACGTTGCTGGTTGTATCTTATTCCATTTCTACATCAAACCACAACTATTAAGGCTTCTTTTGATATTCTCCAACTGTTGTATCTTATTCCATTTCTACATCAAACCACAACCTTCGCTTGCTTTGGCGGTATTTTCCGACCGTTGTATCTTATTCCATTTCTACATCAAACCACAACTATGGGACTTTTTCTATGCAAAGATATATAGTTGTATCTTATTCCATTTCTACATCAAACCACAACTGTCACTCTCACCTATCGTGATGAGGATAGTTGTATCTTATTCCATTTCTACATCAAACCACAACGATCAGAATTTCGGACATACCGCGGGGCACGTTGTATCTTATTCCTTTTCTACATCAAACCACAACAATCTAACTATTATATAATTTATAAATTTGTTGTATCTTATTCCATTTCTACATCAAACCACAACTGTTACAAATGGAAAACTAAAACCTGAAAGTTGTATCTTATTCCATTTCTACATCAAACCACAACGTGCGTCCCGAAATTGGTTGAATTGGGGATGTTGTATCTTATTCCATTTCTACATCAAACCACAACGGTCGTATGAGCGTGAAGCAATACCAAGAGTTGTATCTTATTCCATTTCTACATCAAACCACAACCACGGAGCAAATAATGTTGATGAGGTCGGTGTTGTATCTTATTCCATTTCTACATCAAACCACAACAAATGGAAGCTACAGAATAAACAAAGTGTAGTTGTATCTTATTCCATTTCTACATCAAACCACAACCTTGATCGTTTCATTTAATGAATCGATTGAGTTGTATCTTATTCCATTTCTACATCAAACCACAACTCGTCGTAATGCTTCTATTGAATCCAAGTGTTGTATCTTATTCCATTTCTACATCAAACCACAACCACGTTCCGTGCGGTGTCGGGAGCCAATTGTTGTATCTTATTCCATTTCTACATCAAACCACAACTTTCAATTACGACAACTAAAATTCCTAACGGTTGTATCTTATTCCATTTCTACATCAAACCACAACATGAGTGTGATAAAGATGGTGATTTTATAGTTGTATCTTATTCCATTTCTACATCAAACCACAACTCTCGTGGTGTTACTGATGTTGTTGGATTGTTGTATCTTATTCCATTTCTACATCAAACCACAACTTGCGTATTTCGTATAAACCAAATTGTAAAGTTGTATCTTATTCCATTTCTACATCAAACCACAACTCGCAAATGTTAAGAGATTGGGGGACCGTTGTTGTATCTTATTCCATTTCTACATCAAACCACAACTAATGGCGTTTGCGTCCTGCTCCCAGTTTGTTGTATCTTATTCCATTTCTACATCAAACCACAACCAACGTGTCTTTTAATTTATCGCCATACGAGTTGTATCTTATTCCATTTCTACATCAAACCACAACTGGGAGACATTCAATAACAGAAACGGGCAAGTTGTATCTTATTCCATTTCTACATCAAACCACAACTCGCACGCCGAAAGGTTGTTGAGGATGCAGTTGTATCTTATTCCATTTCTACATCAAACCACAACTTAGGTATTGACCGGGGAGAATTGCCGGGGTTGTATCTTATTCCATTTCTACATCAAACCACAACCATGACGGTTGAGGAAATGACAGCAATGTGTTGTATCTTATTCCATTTCTACATCAAACCACAACTTTGCGAAAATATATATCTAAAGTTTCCGAGTTGTATCTTATTCCATTTCTACATCAAACCACAACATACAAATTATAGGACATTTTATTAACCAAGTTGTATCTTATTCCATTTCTACATCAAACCACAACCTCACTTATAACAATGAATGCGCCCCTTTGTTGTATCTTATTCCATTTCTACATCAAACCACAACCACACTAAGGTGCGTTACTTCAACGGTCATGTTGTATCTTATTCCATTTCTACATCAAACCACAACTGGGAGACATTCAATAACAGAAACGGGCAAGTTGTATCTTATTCCATTTCTACATCAAACCACAACAGCAACGGCAAACAAGGTTCCCATTTTGCGTTGTATCTTATTCCATTTCTACATCAAACCACAACCCTCATAACCATAACTTTTCTTTGGTTGCGTTGTATCTTATTCCATTTCTACATCAAACCACAACCATGACGGTTGAGGAAATGACAGCAATGTGTTGTATCTTATTCCATTTCTACATCAAACCACAACTGCAAGGGTCTTTCCCGTGACGTGATAGGCGTTGTATCTTATTCCATTTCTACATCAAACCACAACCTATCAACCAAGCGGAATTGGCAAAGCAAGGTTGTATCTTATTCCATTTCTACATCAAACCACAACCTGTTCAACCTTAATTTGTGAAGTCGAAAAGTTGTATCTTATTCCATTTCTACATCAAACCACAACCTATGGCGCATAAGACGCTATTTTCAAGCACATTATCACCCAAATCACATTCTCATTTTCAACGGAATGCTGTAGTTTGATGAGAAAATTTTAAAAAACTCGCTAAAGATTCATCAATAACGGTTTCTTCTTAATCACATAACAAAATTATACGTTTTCATCCAAATTTCAAAGAACTCAAAAAATTTCTAACTGTTGAGGAATCGGTCGCCTTTCTTTTTCCTCCTCCACCATTCCCCAAAAGTTATGAATGTCACCATATTGGCGATCTGTTACTGAGAGTATACTCACCTTTCCTTCCGGAGGAATGAATGACTTAACCCTTTTCACATGTACATCACGGCTTTCTTTAGATGCACAATGACGTATGTAGACAGAAAATTGCATCATCGTGAATCCATCTTTTTCAAGCATTTTCCTGAAAGAAGCCGCATTTTTACGCTGCTTCTTAGTATTGGTTGGCAAATCAAAAAAGACAAACAGCCACATAATGTGATAAGCATTAAGTCTAAACTCTGTCATTTCATTATCGGAAATTTTAATTTCTTACAATCCCCTGCAACACATTTTGCCAACGAAGCGGTCGCCATTGTCAACGCTATATCAAGAGGCCGCGTCACTTTTGGGAAATAAGTATCAACAAAGAGCAATCCTATCAATTTCCCTTTGGCCTCCTTATTCAATTCAACCATCCCAGCCTCCATCATCTCATAAACAATCTCATCGACATATGGTCGGAATGGCTCCATCATATCGTCTGCCAGAGGAAACGCATTGTAACGATTGCGATGGAAAATACCAAACGCAGGGAGCAAACCGGAACCCATCAATGCCCTGGCCGTAGCAGCACGAAGAATAGTGTAGCCATAGTTAAGCAATGGGTTCAATCCTGTTCCCTCTCGCGAACGCACAAACGAACGCCCAAACATTTCTGCCCAATAAATTTTTGATGCCACCCCTTCCCTATTGTCAGAATCTCCACTTTTAACGTTCTGCCACAACGGACGCAACAAATCGCCATCCTTTCCCAACTTTGTCAACAAAGCTGCTTGATTGCGAATTTTTGCCACAACCACCTGTTGCCAGAGATTGCGTTTCAACGCAGGCGACACCTCAACCTGATTCCGGAAACTCTCCCCCTGCGTTGCGTTAGAATCAAGGTTAAGCAACATTGCATTAGGCATACGATTGTCTCCACAAAATATGACAGAGACATTATTATCAGACAAAGCGTTGAGCAACGGCAACGAAACACTAATCTGCGGATGTTCAAGAATTACATAACCTATATCTTCTATCGGTATGGTTCGCTTTTCTTGCGGCATCTCCCGAGTGCATATCACCATTTGACAATTGCGAAGACTCAGCATAAACGGCTGAGTGAAAAACAGTGCCCGCTTCAGCATAATTTTTTTATTTTAGCCATTCCACATCTCCTGACAATGTCAATCTGAAATCAATTCCTTCTACAAGGAAGTTCGTTTGATTATGCGTTAACTTAATTTTGGGTCGCACATCCTCCCCAATTCTCCACACCCCATTTTTATCTTTCAGGTCACTGCTCGGCCGGGCCTCTTGGTGGAAAGTCAAAGAGAGCATTCCATAACAGTCTATTTTCCCAGTTTTTTGCTTTATTTTCATCTCCGACATTCCCACAACGCGATACAATCTTTTCGCAAGCTCTTTCTTTGAGCATTCTTTCAACTCTTTTGGAGTGTCTTGATAGAAGAGCACCACAGAGCCCGTCTTAAGAACACATTTCAATGGGAAATCATTACCATCCGACATTGGTAACAATTCCACATCTTCGCCGCGTTGTCTTGCCTTAAAATAGTTTGCAGCATCCATATTGTTGACTATCTTAAACGTCTTCTTCTTTTTGCCCTTTGCATCGGTTCCCTCATAAATTCCCATACAATAATTACCATCATTGGCAACATAATAATCTCGTTTGTAGTCATGCACCGACAAATCTCGTTGACGCTTCAATCGCAAAGGATTAGCAATTGATGTGTATATACGCACTTTTTTTATTGGAATCCTTTTTTCTTCATTCATCCAAATTCCGTCAGCTACAGCATCTTTCATACCTTTGGCGTCAACAGCCTCTTTAACTTTCTGCCGGACCTCTGGATCTACAATCTTTTCTATATCTTTCTTCTCAAGGGAATCCAACGGTTTCCTCACCACATACCGTATCTCATCATCCTGTTTAATCGCCCCATAGAAAGTTTGCTGATGCAATGACAAACGTGCGCAATCGCCAGTAGCATACAGCACCCGCCCTTCGGCATTACGCTGAATGCGACCACGGACGCGCAACTTCTTTTTCGATGCTTTTCCAGCATTGTCGGGCACATAATGATGAATCAGCAAGCCCTCTGTCAGCTGCTTTACATCCTCTGTGAATGTAGACCACGGTTTGTCCATTGACGGACGCCCAGTTTCTCCTCGATAATACATATCTTCCGCCTCCTGATAACATTTCCAGTCATCATACTGCTTTTTCCCGATACATGCAATCGTAATAGCATCCACACAATGATGCACATGATTTATGCGTTCTTTCTTCTCATACACCGACTGCAGGCCCCAAACCTTTCGGAAAGCCGCAGTTGTAGCTCCTTTCACAACAAAAATCTTGTCAAACACGGTGTGCAGATACAACTTGGCATACTTGCCTATAATACCAATATCAACACCCTGTCGATTAGAGAACCCTGTAGGAACCTCTTTCATCTCAAACCGTTGCAACTTTCCAATGTAATAATCACGCTTCATCTTAAGCAAATGCCTGCGCTGAATTTTACCGTCTTTTGCATTCTTATCGGCGGCATAACCTTTAGTCCCTTCTATCTGCTTGGTCAACTCATAAATTTTCTTTTGCCACAGATTTTTTGCCTTCAACAATATTTCTGCATGATTCGCCAATTCCGATGGCAAATGTGCCTTCTTCACTTCTCGGTTGAAACGGCTGTCACAAAGTGTCTTGTTGACCTGAGAGTCATCACCGCCAGCAGCTCGTGGCAAAGTGTGCTCAATATCAAACTTTGGATTAGCTCCGATAAAATCAGCGACACTTATCATCTTGCCTGTATATAAACACTGATGATTCTGTTCCTCCCAAAGTTGATATTTCAGAATCTCATTTTCTGTAGGCTCAATATTTTTTCCAGTTTCTTTTAAATAACAGTCCTTTATTTCCTTGGCATATTTCTGATGCCTATCAGCAATTTCCCGCTGATAATTTTCTATTGCCTTGCGCATATTGGCATCGTTCAATCCCCTTGCAAACTCAATATTGACAACCGTTTCTGAATTAATTTCTCCCTTTTTAAGCAACTCGTTTGTCAACGCCCGCAATCTAAACAACGCCCGCATAGCCATTGGGTTGCGCACGGATGCCGTTCGAGGCGAGCCAAGCAACCGCAGACCGTTATTGTCGGGCTGTGCAGTTGGATAAGTTTCTGTTTTTGACGGATGATAAATCTTTCCAAGATGACGTTTGTCTACGCCATACTTCTCCTCCAACAATTCTGCAACTTCTTTTTCCAATGTATTTTTTCTACCTGCCACTTCACAGCTTTTGAAATTTCGCACACATGCGACTATGTCATCCTCAATTTTCCTATATTCATCAACATCTTCTACATTCCCAAGCGCCGCCGGAATATTTGCACAGAACACAGCCTCATCATAACGCAAACCACGTCGCAAATATGGCAGAATCTTTCGGATAGCATTCAGGCTCAACGATGCATAATCACGTTCGATTTTGATTTTAGCAAACTTTTCTGCCTGTTCATCATCAAGCTGCAGATTCTTTTTTGCCCAATCCCGGATGTTTTCATCATTGTCAAAAGAATAGAGCACATGCCACACATCATCGATTATCCGGTCCTCTGTCTTCCCTTCCGACTTCATATACACACTACAGATTTCCGATTTCCATTCTTCTCCGAATATTTCTTTCAATCCAGCAGTCACCGGGCTGCCAGCAATGCTTGTTTCTTTTCGATAATTAAATTTAAGAGTACTTTCATCAGAATCATACTTGAACCCATAATTCTCTTTTTTATGAGCCAACACCTTTGCCAATTTTTCAAATTTAAATTGCGACTTGCATACAAATTTGGGAATTATTGCGTCAACCTCCTCTTTTGTAAGCACACGGAAATCAGAATCCTCCCCTTGACGATGCAAACGGATATTATTTATAAAACACAACATGCGGTACTCTTCATAAGCTGGATGCGATGTCGAACATCTTTGCTTGCCAAGTTCAAACGTACATCGCCCAATATTTCCTTTCTGAGACTTCAGAGGTCGCTGGTAAAAAATTGCATTATTCAAACGCTTGCACAAATCAGCCCCGAGGCACTGCTTGTCGCAAATTGCCTGAAATTCCTTCAGATAATGCTCATTGCGAGCCGTATAATGCCCTCGTATTTTATCCCCAGCCTGATACAATTTGTAGAAATACTCACAAAGATAACTACATCCTGCCTCTTTAATTTTATCTGACAGTTCAGATATAGCAGCCTTGACCTCTCCTTCTTGCTCTTTCGTTGAATCTTTACGATTGCTCAAGAATCCTCTGCGCTGCGACAAGTGGTAAAATGCCCTGCCAAGTATATATCTATCGCTCTCTATCGACAAATCAAGTTTTCGTGTCAACGCAACATATCGATCATGATACGGATTTTTCTCCAAATTGTCGTTTGTGCGCTGCCATTCCATAAAGTTGTCTTCTTTAGGGTAGATTTTCTTAAACCGCCACCGTTTAAGATCTTCATCTGTCAACGGCGGGCACATTCTTTCCTCTATCAATATTTTAAGCAACTCTATTTTATGTAAACGACGGCGAAAATAATGTCGGCGCAATCCTCTCGCATTAGTTCGTAATTGCACACATGGATGCTCTCCTGATTTATCGTGATCCACTCCATCCTTAAAAATGTCAACACCAGATTTTATATGTCTGTATTTTCCATTTTCCAACTGCTCTACTATTGACCATCCTATTGAATTGGTTCCCAAATCTATTCCAAATACTCTTTTCATATCGTTTTTTGTTTCGGTTTTTTCAATATTCCGTAAATTTAGCGAAATTTATTTGGAAATATCAATTATTCTGTAGAAATTTGCAACATAAGATTATTTCTACATCTTATCACAATAAGGCTATATGCCGAAGGATATAAATCCTATGCCTCCGCGTACTTTCCGTGGAGGCTTTTTGTTTGTCCACTCATTAAAAAGATAGCCCGACGAACCAATCGCCGGGCTATCTTTATTGTCAGTTTTTTCAATCAGTTTCTTTATTTGCCTTTCTCTTCAGCCTTCTTGATTTTGGCAGCGTCTTCAGCCGCTTCAGCCTCAAGACGGGCGTCGAGACTCTTGTCGAGATATTCAAAGTCTTCCTTGCTTCCTACAACAAGCGAGTTGTAGTCGCGCAGACCTGTTCCGGCTGGAATCAAGTGACCGCAGATAACGTTCTCCTTCATGCCCTCCAGATTGTCGGTCTTGCCGTTGATTGCTGCCTCGTTGAGCACCTTCGTGGTTTCCTGGAAGGAAGCCGCCGACATGAAGCTTGAAGTCTGCAATGCTGCACGGGTGATACCCTGAAGCATCTGGTCGGACGTTGCCGGAACGGCATCGCGCACCTGTACGAGATTCAAGTCCTTGCGCTTCAAAGCGGAGTTCTCGTCGCGGAGTTTGCGCGCTGTGATGATTTGACCAGCCTGGAGATTCTGTGAGTCACCGGCGTCGGTAACCACCTTCTTGCCCCAAATGCGGTCGTTCTCATCCATAAAGTCGCGCTTGTCGACAACCTGCGACTCAAGGAAGCGGGTGTCGCCCGGATCAAGGATGCAGACCTTGCGCATCATCTGACGCACAATCACCTCAAAGTGCTTGTCGTTGATCTTCACACCCTGCATGCGATAGACGTCCTGAACCTCGTTGACGATGTATTCCTGAACGGCTGTCGGGCCCTTGATGTTAAGAATGTCTGACGGAGTGATCGCACCGTCTGAAAGCGGTGTGCCGGCGCGCACGTAGTCGTTTTCCTGTACGAGGATTTGCTTCGACAACGGCACGAGATATTTCTTCACTTCGCCAATCTTCGATGTCACGCTGATTTCGCGGTTACCACGCTTGATTTTTCCGAACATAACCTCGCCGTCGATTTCTGAAACGATGGCTGGGTTAGACGGGTTGCGTGCCTCGAAGAGCTCAGTGACACGTGGAAGACCACCGGTGATATCACCTGCGTTACCAGATGCGCGCGGTGTCTTCATAAACACCTGACCTGCCTTGATTTCATCGCCGTCCTCAATCATAAGGTGGGCGTTGACAGGGAATGAATATGTTTTCAGCACCTGTCCGTTGGCGTCAACGATGTTGACCTCCGGCACCTTGGTGCGGTCTTTCGACTCTATGATAATCTTTTCGTGCAAACCGGATGTTTCGTCGGTTTCCTTGCGGTAAGTAACACCTTCAATCACGTTGACGAATTGTGCCTTACCGGCAACCTCGCTGACAACAACGGCGTTGAACGGGTCCCATTCGCAGATTACGTCGCCTTTCTTGACTGTTGCTCCGTTGCCGAAGTAAAGTTTCGAACCATAAGGGATGTTGGTGTTTGTCAGCACCATGCCCGTATTGGCGTCGACGATACGCATTTCTGCCAGACGGCCTACAACTACGTCGCAGTCCTCTGTCTTAACCGTGCGGAGCTCTTCAATCTCAAGCACACCGTCGTAGCGTGATGTCACTGACGATACGGCTGCGATATTGGATGCCACACCACCGACGTGGAACGTACGGAGGGTCAACTGCGTACCCGGCTCACCGATTGACTGTGCCGCGATTACGCCGACAGCCTCGCCCTTCTGAACCATACGGTTGGTCGACAGGTTGCGGCCGTAGCACTTGGCGCAGACGCCCTTCTTCGACTCGCAGGTAAGCACCGAACGCACTTCAACCGACTCAATCGGCGACTTCTCGATGCGCTCTGCTGCTGCATCGTTGATTTCCTCGCCGCTCTTCACGATGATGTCGCCTGTCAATGGGTCTATCACATCGTGAACCGACACACGTCCGAGAATGCGCTCGCTGAGAGTTGCAACAACGTCTTCGTTGTTCTTAAGCTCTGTGCAGACAAGTCCGCGAAGCGTGCCGCAGTCCTCCTCGGTGATAATCACGTCGTGGGCTACGTCGACAAGACGACGGGTAAGATAACCGGCGTCGGCGGTCTTCAATGCCGTATCCGCAAGACCCTTGCGGGCACCGTGGGTAGAGATGAAGTACTCCAACACTGAAAGGCCTTCCTTGAAGTTCGCCAAAATCGGGTTCTCGATAATCTGACCGCCCTCGGCACCGCTCTTCTGCGGCTTGGCCATAAGACCACGCATACCGGCGAGCTGACGAATCTGGTCCTTAGAACCACGGGCTCCTGAGTCAAGCATCATGAAGATTGGGTTGAAGCCCTGGTTGGCTGCTGTAAGCTGCTTCATCAATGTGCTTGTCAAGCGGGAGTTGACGTGCGTCCAAATATCAATAATCTGGTTGTAGCGCTCGTTGTTGGTGATGAATCCCATGTTGTAGTTGTTCATCACTTCTTCAACCTGCGCGTAACCTTCTTTTACGTATTCTTCCTTCTCGGCAGGGATAAGCACGTCGCCCAAGTTGAACGACAAGCCGCCCTTGAATGCCATGTAGTAACCGAGGTTCTTGATGTCGTCAAGGAACTTGGCTGAACGAACCACACCGCAACGCTTGATGACGGCGCCGATGATGTCGCGCAACGATTTCTTGGAAATCAATGTGTTGACATAGCCCATCTCCTCTGGCACGTTCTGGTTGAAGAGCAGACGTCCGACAGACGTTTCCTTAACCATTGTCTTCACGAGGTTTCCGTTCTCGTCAAGGTCGTCGACAACAACAGAGATTATCGCGTGAAGCGTACATTTGCCTTCGTTGTAGGCAATCTGAGCCTCTTCCGGTCCGTAGAACACAAGACCCTCGCCCTTGTCGCCCTTGCGGAGCTTGGTGATGTAGTACAGACCAAGCACCATATCCTGCGACGGCACGGTGATAGGAGCGCCGTTGGCCGGGTTAAGGATGTTGTGCGCGCCGAGCATCAGCAACTGCGCCTCGAGCACTGCCTCGTTGCCGAGAGGCAAGTGAACAGCCATCTGGTCACCGTCGAAGTCGGCGTTGAACGCCGTACATGCCAACGGGTGCAACTGGATAGCCTTGCCCTCGATCATGCGTGGCTGGAATGCCTGGATACCAAGACGGTGAAGTGTCGGGGCACGGTTGAGAAGCACCGGATGACCCTTCATCACGTATTCAAGGATATCCCATACAATCGGCTCCTTGCGGTCTACAATCTTCTTGGCGCTCTTCACTGTCTTCACAATGCCGCGCTCAATAAGCTTGCGGATGATAAACGGTTTATAAAGTTCGGCTGCCATGTCTTTTGGCAAACCGCATTCATGCATCTTCAATTCCGGACCTACAACGATTACCGAACGCGCTGAGTAGTCGACACGCTTACCGAGCAAGTTCTGACGGAAACGTCCCTGCTTACCCTTCAAGCTGTCGCTGAGTGACTTCAACGGACGGTTGCTCTCGGTCTTTACAACGCTTGACTTGCGTGAGTTGTCGAGCAATGAGTCGACTGCCTCCTGAAGCATACGCTTCTCGTTGCGGAGAATCACCTCTGGCGCCTTGATCTCGATAAGGCGTTTCAAGCGGTTGTTACGGATAATGACTCTACGATAAAGGTCGTTCAAGTCGCTGGTGGCGAAACGGCCGCCGTCCAACGGAACGAGCGGGCGCAATTCCGGAGGAGTGACAGGCACCACTTTCAGCACCATCCACTCCGGTTTGTTGCGGTTTTTCGACGCACGGAACGACTCTACAACCTGCAGACGCTTCAATGCCTCAGTCTTGCGCTGTTGCGACGTGTCGGTGTCGGCACGGTGGCGCAACTCGTAAGAAAGGCTGTCAAGGTCTACGCTCTTCAACAAATCGTAGATTGCGTCGGCACCCATCTTGCAGATGAACTTGTTGGGGTCTGAGTCCTCGAGCATCGAGTTCTCGCGCGGCAACTTGTCCACGATTTCAAGATATTCGTCTTCCGAAAGGAGGTCGAGACGGGCAAGGTCCTCATGACCCTCAAGCTCGGCTGCGGCTCCCGGTTGGATTACGATATAGCGCTCGTAGTAGATTACAGAATCAAGCTTCTTCGACGGCAAGCCGAGAAGATAACCGATTTTGTTAGGCAATGAGCGGAAATACCAGATATGGGCTACCGGCACGACCAAAGAGATATGGCCTGTACGTTCGCGGCGCACTTTCTTCTCTGTAACTTCCACACCGCAACGGTCGCAGACGATGCCTTTGTAACGGATGCGTTTGTACTTTCCGCAGTGGCACTCATAGTCCTTTACCGGACCAAAAATGCGCTCGCAGAACAGACCGTCGCGTTCAGGTTTGTAAGTTCGATAGTTGATCGTCTCAGGCTTGAGCACCTCGCCGTATGACCGCTCAAGGATTTCTTCCGGCGAAGCAAGCCCGATCGTAATCTTCGAAAAGTTACTTTTTATTCTATTATCTTTATTGAATGCCATATTCTTTTGTCGTTTTATTCCAAGTTTATGCTAAGTCCCAGACCACGAAGCTCGTGCAGAAGCACGTTCAAGGATTCAGGTATGCCCGGAGTTGGCATAGGCTCGCCTTTGACGATTGCCTCGTATGCCTTGCTGCGGCCAACCACGTCGTCACTCTTGATTGTCAGAATCTCTTGAAGGATGTGGGATGCGCCGAATGCCTCAAGCGCCCAAACCTCCATCTCTCCGAAACGCTGTCCACCGAATTGTGCCTTACCGCCGAGTGGCTGCTGCGTAATCAATGAGTACGGGCCAATGCTGCGGGCATGCATCTTGTCTTCAACCATGTGGCCGAGCTTAAGCATGTAGATTACACCAACGGTTGCCGGTTGGTCGAAGCGCTCGCCTGTGCCGCCGTCGTAAAGGTATGTCTTACCATAGCGTGGCACTCCCGCCTTGTCGGTCCATGAATTGAGGTCGTCGAGGCTCGCTCCGTCGAAAATCGGAGTAGCGAATTTCTCGCCAAGTTCGCGGCCTGCCCATCCGAGAACGGTCTCGAAAATCTGTCCCAAGTTCATACGTGACGGCACACCAAGCGGGTTCAAAACGATATCCACTGGAGTTCCGTCGGCAAGGAACGGCATATCTTCCTGACGCACTACGCGCGAAACGATACCCTTGTTACCGTGGCGACCCGCCATCTTGTCACCGACACCGATCTTACGCTTCTTGGCAACATAAACCTTGGCAAGCTGCATGATGCCTGAAGGAAGCTCGTCGCCGATAGAGAAGTCAAACTTCTTGCGGCGCAATTCTGCATCGATTTCCTTCGACTTGCGCAGGTAGTTGATGATCGTGTCGTGGATCATATCGTTCTTGTGAGCGTCTGTCGTCCACTTGCTGAGGTTGATGGTGTCGAATTCCTCGATGCCCTTCAGATACTCTGCCGTAAACTTCTCGCCCTTAGGAATAACCTCTGTGCCGAGGAAGTCCTTCACGCCTTGCGAAGTCTTGCCGTCGGTAAGCGTGATGAGTTTCTCGATAAGACGTGCCTTCAAAGCCACCTGACGCTGTTCGAATTCCTCGTCCATCTGCTGAAGCTCAAGGTTTGCCGCCTTGCCCTTCTTCTTCTGAGCCTTTGCATAAAGGTTGGTCTTAACAATCACACCCTTCAACGAAGGAGATGCCTTCAACGACGCATCCTTCACATCGCCGGCCTTGTCACCGAAGATGGCACGGAGAAGTTTTTCCTCCGGCGTCGGGTCGCTCTCGCCCTTAGGTGTGATCTTACCGATAAGGATGTCGCCCGGCACAACGTGTGCGCCCACACGGACAATTCCGCGCTCGTCGAGATCCTTTGTAGCGTCCTCGCTGACGTTTGGAATGTCTGACGTAAGTTCCTCCATTCCTCGTTTTGTCTCGCGCACCTCAAGAGAGTACTCGCTGACGTGGACAGACGTAAGGATATCCTCACGCACCATGCGCTCGTTAAGCACGATGGCATCCTCGTAGTTGTAACCCTTCCATGGCATGAACGCCACCTTAAGGTTGCGGCCGAGTGCGAGCTCGCCGTTTTCCGTGGCATAACCCTCTGTCAGAATCATTCCCTTCTCGACGCGCTGTCCCTTCTTGCAGATTGGACGCAAGTCGATTGTGGTGCTCTGGTTGGTCATGCGGAATTTCGGAATGATATATTCTTTAACCGAGTCCTCGAAATTCACGAATTCCTCGTCCTCAGTACGGTCATAGCGGATTCTGATAACGCTGGCGTCAACAAACTCGATGACACCGGCGCCCTCTGCCATAATCTGTGTGCGGGAGTCGTGGGCAAGCTGCTTCTCAATGCCTGTGCCGACAATAGGAGCCTCGCTGCGCAACAACGGCACAGCCTGGCGCATCATGTTCGATCCCATCAACGCACGGTTGGCATCATCGTGCTCAAGGAACGGAATCAAAGATGCGGCGATTGAGGCAATCTGCATCGGCGACACGTCCATAAGCTGCACTTCTTCCGGTGCTACCACAGGGAAGTCGGCGTCAAGACGCGCTTTAACCTTGTTTTTTACGAAAGTGCCGTCATCGTTAAGCGGAGCGTTGCCCTGCGCGATGATCTGACCTTCCTCGATTTCCGCTGTCAGATAAGTGACATGGCTGTTGTCGAGATCCACCTTGCTGTTCTCAACCTTGCGGTAAGGGGTCTCGATAAAGCCGAGGTTGTTGATTTTAGCAAACACACACAACGACGAAATCAAACCGATGTTAGGACCCTCAGGGGTCTCAATCGGGCAAAGACGTCCGTAGTGGGTGTAGTGCACGTCGCGCACCTCAAATCCGGCACGGTCACGCGACAAACCGCCAGGACCGAGAGCCGACATTCTTCGCTTGTGAGTAATCTCGGCAAGCGGATTGGTCTGGTCCATGAACTGCGACAATGCATTGGTTCCGAAGAACGTATTGATAACGGAAGAGATTGTCTTGGCGTTGATCAGGTCAATCGGAGTAAACACCTCGTTGTCGCGGACGTTCATACGCTCACGGATTGTACGCGCCATACGTGCAAGACCCACTCCAAACTGGTTGTAGAGCTGCTCGCCGACTGTGCGCACACGACGGTTCGAAAGGTGGTCGATATCGTCGACATCCGACTTCGAATTGATAAGCTCAATCAAATACTTGATGATGGCGATGATGTCTTCCTTAGTCAACACTTTCACCTCCTCCGGCACTGTAAGCGACAATTTCTTGTTGATGCGGTAACGGCCCACATCGCCCAAGTCATAACGCTTCTCGGAGAAGAAAAGGTTGGTTATCACCTCACGCGCGCTCGCATCGTCCGGTGGCTCCGCGTTGCGCAATTGGCGATAGATATAGTTGATAGCCTCTTTTTCAGAGTTGCTTGAGTCTTTCTGGAGTGTATTGAAGATAATCGAGTAGTCGCTCATGTCTACATCCTCCTTGTGCAGAAGGATGGTCTGAAGTCCCGAATCAAGGATTTCCTGGATATGCTCCTCCTCGATAACGGTCTCGCGGTCGATGACCACATCGTTTCGCTCAATCGAAACCACCTCGCCGGTGTCTTCGTCAACGAAATCTTCAACCCACGTTTTCAACACACGGGCGGCAAGCTTGCGGCCAATGCATTTCTTCAGGTTCGTTTTGTTTACTTTTATTTCCTCAGCAAGACCAAAGATTTCTATGATGTCTTTATCGCTGTCAAGACCGATGGCACGCAACAATGTTGTTACCGGCAATTTCTTCTTGCGGTCGATGTAGGCATACATCACATTGTTGATGTCAGTGGCAAACTCTATCCATGAGCCACGGAACGGGATGATACGTGCTGAATACAATTTTGTTCCGTTGGCGTGTGTGCTCTGTCCGAAGAACACACCAGGCGAACGGTGCAGCTGCGACACGACAACGCGCTCCGCACCGTTGATCACAAATGTGCCCTTTTCCGTCATATACGGAATCGGTCCAAGATAAACATCCTGGATTACGGTGTCGAAGTCCTCATGGTCGGGATCCGTACAGTATAATTTTAATTTTGCCTTCAACGGCACACTATATGTCAAGCCGCGCTCAAGACATTCCTCTATCGTATATCTCGGCGGGTCGATGTAATAGTCTAAGAATTCGAGCACAAAGTTATTCCTTGTGTCGGCAATTGGAAAGTTTTCCGCAAAAACCTTGTACAATCCCTCGTTCTTTCTCTTCTCTAACGGAGTGTCCAACTGCAAGAAATCGTGAAACGACTTCAGCTGAATCTCCAAAAAGTCGGGGAAGGGCAACGGATTCTTTACGGAGGCGAAATTTACGCGTGGTTTTACTGTTGAAACTGACATAAAAATAATATTAATTGAACCCGAAATTGAAAATAACACAAAAAGGTTAAGAATCGACTTTATAGGGGATTCTTAACCTAATTACCTGAATTTCAGGCAATATTATTTAAGTTCAACTTCAGCTCCAGCCTCTTCGAGTTGTTTCTTAAGAGCCTCAGCCTCAGCTTTAGCAACACCTTCCTTGATTGTGCTAGGTGCACCGTCTACCAAGTCCTTAGCTTCTTTCAAACCAAGACCACAAGCTTCCTTAACGGCCTTTACAACCTGAAGCTTAGAAGCGCCTGCGCTCTTCAATACTACATCGAATGCTGATTTCTCTTCCTCAGCAGCAGCGCCGGCAGCAGGGCCAGCAGCAACAGCTACAGCTGCAGCAGCAGGTTCAATACCATATTCGTCTTTCAAAATCTGAGCAAGTTCGTTTACTTCTTTTACTGAGAGGTTAACTAATTGTTCTGCAAATGCTTTCAAATCTGCCATAATTGTATAATTTTTTATTGTTATTTTTTTGTTTATTATTTGTTAGAGAGTGTTTCAAGAATACCATGCAACTTGTTGCCTGACGACTGCAGTGCGGAAACAACGTTTTTGGCCGGTGACTGGAGCAATGCAACAACCTCTGCGATGAGCTCGTTCTTGCTCTTGATCTTCGACAATGTGTCGAGCTGATCAGCACCCATATAAACTGTTTCTTCCACATAAGCGGCCTTCAAAACTGGCAACTCTGATCCTTTCTTGTGGAACTCCTTGATTGCTTTGGCAGGAGCGTTTCCTACATTTGAGAACAGCATTGCAGTTGTTCCAGTCAACGCTGGATACAATTCTGAATAATCGCCTTCCAATTGCTCTAAAGCCTTGTGAAGCAACGTATTCTTAACAACCATCATCTTCACTTCCGCGTTGAAGCAAGCGCGACGGAACGCACTTGTCTGCTCAGCGTCCATGCTGGTAGTGTCGGTGAGATAAAAGCAGCTGTACTCCTTGAGAGTCTCGCCGATTTTCTCTATTATTATCGCTTTATCTTCCTTTCTCATGATTCTCTTAATTTAAAAATTCGTTACACATCAAGTGATTTTGTATCGATCTTCAGACCTGAGCTCATTGTACTCGAAAGATATATGCTCTTCATATAAGTACCTTTGGCGGTGGCCGGCTTCAACTTAATCAGCGTGTTGATAAACTCGCGTGCGTTTTCTGCCATTTGGTCTGCCGTGAAGGAAACCTTACCGATAGAAGCGTGTACGATACCGTTCTTATCTACTTTAAAGTCAATCTTACCTTGTTTTACCTCTTTCACTGCCTTTGCTACGTCTGGTGTAACTGTGCCGCTCTTTGGGTTAGGCATCAAGCCACGAGGACCGAGGATGCGACCGAGAGCACCGATTTTACCCATAATAGCAGGTTGAGTGATGATTACGTCTACGTCTGTCCAGCCGCCCTTGATTTTCTCAATATACTCGTCCAAACCTACGTAGTCTGCTCCAGCTTCTTTTGCGGCAGCTTGATCTGCCTCTGTGGCGCACAAAACCAATACGCGTACCTGCTTGCCTGTTCCGTGAGGAAGAGAAACAACGCCGCGCACCATTTGGTTAGCCTTGCGAGGATCTACACCAAGACGTACATCGATATCAAATGAAGCATCGAATTTCGTAAAGGTGATTTCCTTTATTTTTTCTGCTGCTTCCTTCAGTGTGTAAATCTTTCCAGCTTCAATCTTCTCTAAAGCCAACTTTTGATTTTTTGTCAGTTTACCCATGTCAATTGAAGTTTTTAATTGTTTTCAGGGAAAGATCCCTTAACTGTGATACCCATACTTCTCGCTGTACCAGCGACCATCTTCATAGCTGAATCTAAAGTAAAACAGTTCAAATCCGGCATTTTGTCTGTAGCAATTGCCTTTACCTGCTCCCATGTAATCTCTGCCACCTTCTGACGGTTAGGCTCTTTCGATCCCTTTTTCTGCTTTGAAACCTCAAGCAACTGTACTGCTACAGGAGGGGTCTTGACAACGAAGTCAAAGCTCTTGTCGCTATAGTAAGTGATTACTACAGGAAGCACTTTGCCTGCCTTGTCCTGGGTGCGGGCATTGAATTGCTTACAAAATTCCATGATGTTGATACCCTTAGAACCCAAAGCAGGTCCTACTGGGGGTGATGGGTTTGCCGCACCACCTTTAATCTGCAATTTGATCTGTCCAGCAATTTCTTTAGCCATTTCTGTTTTTGTTTTTTTGATAAGTTAAATTATCACAGTCATAGTCGTGTTCGTAACAACAAAACTATTCCCGCTCTACTTGCGAATTTTCCAACTCTACCGGTGTCTTGCGTCCGAAGATGCTTACCATAACCTTGAGCTTCTTCTTCTCGTTGTTGACCTCGTCGACCGTTCCAATCATGCCCGTGAAAGCGCCATAGTTTACCTTGACAGTCTCACCGACCTTGTAATCAATCAAGTCGGCCTCATTAGTTTCCTGAAGCTCGTCCGCAATGCCGAGCATACGGTTAACCTCCCCTGGTCGCAACGGCTCCGGACGCTTTGCCTCCGAACCCTTTCCGCAGCCGAGAAAGTCAATCACATTGGTCGTATTGCGAAGGATATGAGTTACCTCACCGATCAACTCAGCTTCCACAAATACATAGCCTGAATAGAGTGTGCGCTCTTTGACGACCTTCTTTCCAGACTTTGTGGTAGAATAAATCTTTTCAGTAGGAATCAATACTTGTGACACATAGTCGCCCAGCGAAGTATTCTTGATTTGGGCATCGAGCAATTCTTTTACCTTTGCCTCCTTGCCTGATATGGCACGGAGCACATACCATTCTTTCTTACCTGCCATGACTTACTTGTGTAATCCGTAAATCGTTTCCATTATGAAATTGATCACCTCGTCAACACCCCAAATAATCAATGAAAGAATGATGGAAGCTACCAATACAATCATTGCGCTGTTGACAAGCTGTGTCCTCGTTGGCCAAGAAACCTTATAGACAAGCTCGCTATAAGACTCCTGGATATCCGCAAACAGTTTATTAAATACTTTCATTTCCTTAATTCTTAGCACAGGACGAGAGGCTCGAACTCCCGACACCCGGTTTTGGAGACCGGTGCTCTACCAACTGAGCTAGTCCTGTATATTAGCCGGCCGTTGCCGACCGGCTGTTGTTTTTATTCTTCTATCGCTTGAGTATTATTCAAGGATTTCAGTGATCTGACCAGAACCTACTGTACGGCCACCTTCGCGGATTGCGAAACGAAGACCCTTGTCGCATGCTACCGGAGTGATCAACTTAACTTGGATAGTTACGTGGTCACCAGGCATTACCATTTCTACACCTTCTGGAAGAGTGATCTCACCAGTTACGTCGAGCGTACGGATGTAGAATTGTGGGCGATAGTGGTTGTGGAATGGAGTGTGACGTCCACCTTCCTCTTTCTTCAAGATATAAACCTGAGCCTTGAACTCATCGTGAGGTTTAACCTGTCCTGGGTGGCAGATAACCATACCACGCTTGATTTCGTTCTTGTCGATACCACGGAGAAGCAAACCTACGTTATCACCAGCTTCACCTTCGTCCAAAATCTTGCGGAACATCTCAACGCCAGTTACAACTGACTTCTTGTCTGCACCAAGACCAAGGATTTGAACTTCGTCGCCAACCTTAACGCGACCAGCCTCGATACGACCAGTTGCTACAGTACCACGACCAGTGATTGAGAACACGTCCTCAACAGGCATCAAGAATGGTTTATCAACGTCACGTGGAGGAAGTGGAATCCAAGTGTCTACTGCATCCATGAGCTCCATAACCTTGTCTTCCCACTTAGCCTCACCGTTCAATGCACCAAGTGCAGAACCGCGGATGATAGGAGTGTTGTCACCATCATAATCGTATGACGAAAGAAGATCACGCATTTCCATCTCAACGAGCTCGAGCATTTCTTCGTCGTCTACCATGTCGCACTTGTTCAAGAATACAACCAGACGAGGAACGTTTACTTGGCGAGCCAAAAGGATGTGCTCACGAGTCTGAGGCATAGGACCGTCAGTTGCAGCAACCACGATGATTGCACCGTCCATCTGAGCGGCACCAGTTACCATGTTCTTCACATAGTCGGCGTGTCCCGGGCAGTCTACGTGTGCGTAGTGGCGGTTAGCTGTTTCATACTCTACGTGAGATGTGTTGATTGTGATACCACGCTCTTTCTCTTCAGGTGCGTTATCGATAGAGTCAAATGAACGCAACTCAGAAAGACCTTTCTTTGCCAACACTGTAGTGATAGCGGCAGTCAAGGTAGTTTTACCGTGGTCAACGTGACCAATAGTACCGATGTTAACATGCGGTTTGGTTCTTTCGAATTTCTCTTTTGCCATAACTTTATGCTTTTTTATTTATGTTTGACTATTTCAAGTACATTTTTCCTATTTATTGAGCCGATGGCGGGATTTGAACCCGCGACCTCTTCCTTACCAAGGAAGTGCTCTACCCCTGAGCTACATAGGCAACTTGAGCGGAAGACGAGGCTCAAACTCGCGACCCTCAGCTTGGAAGGCTGATGCTCTATCAACTGAGCTACTTCCGCAATTGTGTGGGCGAAGATGGATTCGAACCACCGAAGGTATAAACCAGCAGATTTACAGTCTGCCCCATTTGGCCACTCTGGTATTCGCCCTTTCGAGCCTCTTGTCGGATTCGAACCAACGACCCCGAGATTACAAATCACGTGCTCTGGCCAACTGAGCTAAAGAGGCTTGTTGCACACCGACATAAGCCGGAAAGCGAGTGCAAAGTTACGCAAATAATTTTATCTCCAAAACTTTTCTCTATTATTTTTCAAAAAAAATCTCTTTTTCGCGTTTTTTATTCCGCAACATGCCCTGCACAATCACCTGCCACCAACCGACAGCCGGGCGGCGTCACAAAGACACCGCCCGGCTTCTCTCGTTTTCACACCTTAATATATTATTTCTTCTCTTTAAGTTTCACCAATTGACGGTCGAGCGCATCGATTGCCAAATCAACCGCTTCCTCAAACGTGTCGGCCACCTTCGAGGCAAACAAATCCTCGCTGTTTGGCACGGTCAGCTTTATGGAAGCCTCTTTATTCATTGCGGTTTCCGGTTTCACCACTTTCAAGGTCACGTCAAAACCAGTGACCGACTCATTACGGCGAGCAAGTTTCTGCGCCTTCTTGTTGATGAACTCTTCCAATTTTGCAGTTGCATCGAAATGGATGGCTTTAATTCTGATTTCCATTTTACCCTCCTTTTTTTAAGGCTCTTGGATGAGCATGTTTATAATTACGTTTCAGTTCGCTGTATGTGATATGAGTGTAGACCTGCGTTGCCGCAAGCGACTCATGTCCCAACAATTCTTTCACACTGTTGATGCCGGCTCCGTGGTTGAGCATCACCGACGCATACGAGTGGCGGAGCGTGTGGGGCGAACGCCGCCCGCTGGTAACCGCCGACAGCGTCTGGCTAACCACGTTGTAGACCAGCTTGTCATAGACCGGCGCGCCTTTTGCGGTCAGGAAGAAGGCGTCGTTGCCGGATGCCGACAGCTTTGCCCTCAGAGGCCGGTACAGTTCTATCAATGAGCGCAGCTCCTCGCAAAAAGGCACTATTCTGTCTTTATTACGCTTTCCATGCACTTTTAGTTCACACCGTCGGGTGTCGATGTCTGCGTCGGTCAAGCCCACAAGCTCGGCGCGGCGCATCCCCGTCTCATATAGCATCGCCACTATCAGGCGGTTGCGCACCTGCTCAAAATCCGTATGGCTGAAGCCGCTGTCAAGAATCTCGTCCATTTTTTTCTCGCCGACAAACTCGGGCAAACGCTTTGGCAGCTTAGCCATCGGAATGTCGTCAACCGGATTCTGCGCCACCTCGCCGCGCTTAAGCAGGAATTTGTAGAACGCGCGCAGCGCCTGCATCTTTCTGCGCACCGTCCTGACCGCCAGCCCGCGACGCTGCGACAAGTCGTAGACCCACGCCCTCACATCGGCGGTGCCGACGCCCGCAGCGGCAAACTCGCTGTCGCCGTCGGCGGCAAACGCGGCAAACTGCTCAAGATCCTTCTTATAAGACAAAACGGTATGAACCGAATAATTCAGTTCATACCGCATATAATATAAGAAAGATTCTATCTGCTTCATCGTAGCGCGTTTTTCTTCATTCCGCTACGAATTTAAGCAAAAACTTTCAATTTTGCAAGTTTTCCGACGGAATTTTATTCCTCCTCTGAGCGAAGTTTCTGAACGTAAACCGCTTTCATCATTTTCTTACGGTTTGCCACAGATGGTTTCTCAAAAGCCTGGCGTGCGCGCAATTCTTTCACGATACCGGTTTTCTCAAATTTTCTTTTGAATTTCTTCAATGCTCTTTCGATGTTCTCGCCTTCTTTTACTTGTACAATAATCATTTCTTTATGTATTTAATTTTTTATTATTCTGTTGTTTTTGGCGCAATAAAAATATGCCCGGAATGCCGCGCCAGCCCTTCCAAGCCAAGGCAAAACCCGCGATTGCGCGTCCGCCCGTATTGATAATATGAGTTATTCATCTGTTTCTGAATCGGTTATACCTCCACAACCTCCTCTCTATTTTTTTGCGGTGACAAAGATAGTGCAAATTGAGAGAATAAAAAAACAACTCGTTGATTTTTTTGTTCCGAAATGCAGCCTATCTTATCTAAAAGATAGTGCAAATCCGGAGCTTGACAGCGAACCCGGCCACAGATTTTGTCAATAATAATCACCGACGGCAGGCGGTTGTTTGAAGATTTTTATGTAAGTTTACCGCATAATTTCTACAACTACTTTATGGACGAGATTTTTTACGATGTGGTAGACCTGCTGAAGGCTCTGATTTCAACACCTTCGGTGAGCCGGGAGGAACAAGCGGCGGCAGACATAATTGAGAATTTTCTGAAAGCAAGGGGATGCACGACGCAGCGCTGCGGCAACAACGTGTGGACAATAGCGCCTGGCTACAGCCCGCAGCGGTCCACCCTGCTCCTTAACTCGCATATCGACACCGTGCGGCCTGTCGACGGATGGACGCGCAACCCTTTCTCGCCCGACGACGACGGCGAACGCATCTATGGTCTCGGCAGCAACGACGCCGGAGCGTCGGTGGTGAGCCTCACGGCGGCCTTTCTGTTGCTGTCGCAGCGGCAGCAGCGCTACAATCTCGTATTCCTTGCCTCGTGCGAGGAGGAAGTTAGCGGAAAAGGAGGCATCGAGGCGGTTCTGCCGTTGTTGCCCAAAATCGACGTGGCTTTGGTGGGCGAACCCACGGGAATGCACCCCGCTGTGGCTGAGAAAGGACTGATGGTGCTCGACGGCGAGATTGCCGGTAAGTCGGGACACGCCGCACGCGACGAGGGCGAAAATGCCATCTACAAGGCTCTGCCGATGATCGAACGGCTGCGCTCGCTGTCGTTTCCATTGACATCTGCCCATCTTGGACCCGTAAAAATCAGCGTCACTCAAATCTCCGCTGGAACGCAACACAACGTGGTGCCCGACATGTGCCGTATAGTGGTCGACGTGCGCACCACCGATGCCTACACCAACGAACAGACTCTCGAAATGATACGGCAGGCTGTACCCTTCTGCAAGCTCACCCCACGCAGCGTCCGCCTCCGCCCGTCGGGCATCAGCGAGCAGCACCCCATCGTGCGCCGCCTCGTCATAGCCGGGCGCAAGCCTTTCGGGTCACCTACACTAAGCGACCAGGCTCTGATGCCGTTCCCGTCGCTGAAAATAGGTCCCGGCGAATCTGCCCGCTCGCACACGGCCGACGAATACATCACCTACGACGAAATCCGCGAGGCTATCCAAATCTACTTCACCACTCTCGACGGGCTGGCTCTCTGACCTGCATGCCCGCCGCACTGACGGCTTTATCATTCTAAAATATGCAAAATAGGGCACAACATTGCGAATGTTTCGTCCTATTTATTTACCTTTGCACCGTATTTGCAGAGAAAAGAGGAATTTGAAGCGCTTTCATATATATATAATCATACTCGTGCTGCTGTCGACGGCTCTTTTTGCCATGCCGCAGACGGGATTGCACAAACACCATGCCGACAGCATCCCAGATGCTGCCGCCAAGGTTGTCGACTCTGCTCTGATACGCGCTCGTGCGCAAACATCTCCACGAATCGACTCGATACGAAACGTAATGGCTTCGCTCCGCGAGAGGGCGCGCAAGCAACGGCCTTCGCTCCGCACGGGCGAACGCCTCGACTCGGTGGCTGAATCGGTGGTGAACCACTCTGTCAGCCCTGCCGCTCCCGCCGATTCCATCCTCCCCGCTGACACGCTTACCGACAGCGAGATTCTCGCCTTGGACTCAATGCCGCCGGCGCCAAGGAAAAGCCGCATTGTGCGCGAGAAGGTCGACATCGACAATGCTGTGGATTTCGCCGCCAAGGACTCGTTGGTGATGATGGGTCAGAACTCCGCGTTCATGTATGGCGCGAGCAGCGTGAAATATGCTGACATCGACCTGAGCGCCGATGAGATACACATGGATATGAAAGAGAGCCTTGTATACGCCGTAGGCCGAAAAGACACAACCGACGAGGTGGTGGGGTCGCCGGTGTTCAAGGACCGCAGCGGCGAATACCAGTCGAAGACCATGACCTACAATTTCAAGACTTCAAAAGGATTCATCACCGACGTTGTCACGCAGCAGGGCGAGGGATACCTTACCGGCGGACAGACAAAGAAACTTGCCGACGACTCATACAACATCATCAACGGCCGCTACACCACTTGTGACGACCACGAGCACCCTCACTTCTACATGCAGCTGACAAAGGCGAAGATGCGCCCTAAGAAAGACATCGTGACGGGTCCGGCATATATGGTGCTGTGCGATGTGCCTCTGCCGCTCGCCGTGCCGTTCGGCTATTTCCCGTTCACTTCAAAATACTCGTCGGGCGTGATTTTCCCCACATTCGGCGACGACTACAACAAGGGCTTCTACCTGCGCGACGGTGGTTATTATTTCGCGCTCAGCGACTATGCCGACCTTGCCTTGACGGGTGAAATCTACACCAAAGGCTCATGGGGGCTGGCGGCGCGCTCCACATATCGCAAACGCTACAAATTCTCGGGCTCGTTCAACATGAGTTTCCTGACCACAATCACCGGCGACAAGGGTTCGCCCGACTATATGAAGCAGAAAAACTTCCGCATCGCATGGACCCACTCGCAGGACTCAAAGGCGAACCCGAAAATGACGTTCTCGTCGAGCGTGAACTTCGCAACCAGCGGATACTCGCGCAACGACCTTAACAGCTACTACAACGAGTCGTTTACCGAAAACACGAAAAACAGTACGGTGAACCTCTCCTACCGTTTCTCTTCAAAGTTCCAGATGTCGACAACGGCGTCGCTGGCACAGCGCACTCAGGACTCAACCCTCTCGGTGTCGTTTCCAAACTTCACCCTGTCGCTGTCGCAGATAGCGCCGTTCAAGCGCAAACGCGCGGTCGGAGCAGAGCGTTGGTATGAGAAAATCAAAATGTCGTACACCGGTTCGTTCCAAAACAGTTTGACAGCCAAGCAAAACGAGTTTTTCAAGAAAAGCCTCGTGAAGGACTGGGCAAACGGCATGCGCCATTCCGTACCGGTTTCCGCCACATTCAGTCTTTTCCAATACATCAACGTGTCGCCGAGCATCTCGATGAACGACCGCATGTATACGCGCAAGATTCGCCGGTCATGGGACCCAGCGGCGTCGGCTGAGGTGCAGGACACAACCTACAACTTCTACAACGTGTTCGACTTCAATGCGTCTGTCTCGCTCGACACTAAAATCTACGGTTTCTTCAAGCCGATGAAGTTCCTCGGCGACAAGGTGCAGATGATTCGCCACGTGATGAGTCCGTCAATATCGTTCAGCGGCTCGCCTGACTTCTCGCAGCCTGGATGGGGATATTACGGCACCTACGACTACGTCGACCAGCAGGGACGGGCTTTGCAACGCAAGTACAGCTACTTCGGCAGCAACATCTTCGGATCCGTGGGTCAGGGAAAAACGGGAATGGTGAGCATGTCGCTGTCAAACAACGTGGAAATGAAAGTGAAAAGCGACCAGGACAGCACTGGCGTGAAGAAGATATCCCTCATCGAGAACTTCACGATATCGCAGTCGTACAACTTCGCAGCCGACTCGCTGCGCTGGAGCAACGTCAACACGTCGCTCTCGCTGCGCCTCGTGAAAAACCTCAACCTCAACCTTTCGGCAACGTGGGATCCATACACCTACCAGCTCAATGCGTCGGGCGCGCCGGTGCGCGTCGACGTGCCGCGATGGAAAGCCCACAAAGGATGGGTGAAACTGTCGAGCACGGGAACTTCGTTCAGCTACACGCTCAACAACTCCACTTTCAAGCGCAAGAAGAAATCATCGTCGACCGACTCCAAAAAGACCGACTCCCCCGACGACAATCTGGACGAGATGGACGACGGAACGGGCGGACAGAACAACCAGAAAAAAGACGACAATCTGGAGCTTGACAGCGACGGATATGCCCATTGGAGTTTTCCTTGGAGCCTGACGCTCAACTACTCGGTGAACTACAGCTACGGAGAGTTTGACAAGCAGAAGATGGACTATCGCGGAAAATTCACTCAGAACCTTAGCTTCAGCGGCCGCATACAGCCCACCAAGGGCTGGAACTTCACATTCTCTTCAAGCTACAACTTCGACACGCACAAACTCGCATACATGAACTGCACCATCACGCGCGACCTGCACTGCTTCTCGATGAGCGCAAGCTTCGTGCCGGTAGGACCGTACAAATCCTACAACTTCCATATCGCCGTCAAGTCGTCGCTTCTCGCCGACCTCAAATACGACAAGCGCAGCAGCTACAGCAACGGCGTTGACTGGTACTAATTCCCCCCAAGACTGTACAATCAAAAAAAGCGGCTGCACATCACAAGACGTACAACCGCGTAAAAAACATTAATTGCTTAAGCTTTTCTATTTCTCTCCAAGATAGATGGAACAAGTGCCAAACGTCATCGTGCGGCAGGTGCAGTTATTGAAGCCTGCACGGCGCATGATGTCGAGCATGTCGTTGCCCTGCGGCACGGCAGCTATGCTCTCCGGCAGATAGGAATAGGCACGGGCATCCTTCGAGATGCTGCGTCCAAGCAGCGGGATAAGCCTGCGCGTATAGAACCGATAAAACCAGAGCACCAACGGATTGCGAGGCGTCGACAGCTCGATGACACAAAGCGTGCCTCCCTGACGGAGCACACGATGCATCTCGGCATATCCCTGCTCGAGATGCTCGAAATTGCGCACACCGTAAGCCACCGTAACAGCGTCAAACTCACCGTCGCCGAAGTCGAGCGCAAGGCAATCGCCTTTGGCATACTCTATCACATCGTCAAGACCGGCGCGCTGCGCCTTCTGCTGGGCAATGGAAAGCATATTTTCCGACAAGTCGACGCCCACCAGACGTTTGGGATGCAGTTTGCGGCAGAGGAGCATGGCAAAATCGCCGGTGCCTGTGGCCACGTCAAGCAGCGACTGCACACCTTTTCTGCGCAGAAATCCCACTGCCTTGCGACGCCACAGCTTGTCGATGCCGAAAGTCATTGCGCGGTTCATAAAATCATAAACCGGCGCGATGGAGTCAAACATCTCGCGCACCTGTTGCGTCTTGCTCTCTTTTTTGCCGTATGGCATAATTTTCTCCGCCTTGTAGTCCATCCCGTCTGTTTGTGAGTTTTTTTACTTCTTCAAAGAGTTGAGATATTCAGTCACATTCTTCTCTATGCGCGCAGCAATGTCGGCATGCTCCTCCTTCTGGAATTTCAAACCGGTGATATGCTCATAAAGCTCGATGTAGCGGTCGGAAACCGACTGGCAGTATTCATCCGTCATCTCAGGCACAGTCTGACCGGCCTTGCCCATAAATCCGTTCTCGATAAGCCACTGGCGCACGAATTCCTTTGAAAGCTGGCGTTGAGCCTCGCCTTTCTCGAAACGCTCCTCATAGCCGTCGGCATAGAAATAGCGCGAAGAGTCGGGAGTGTGGATCTCGTCGATGAGATAAACCTTGCCGTCGCGCTTGCCGAACTCATATTTGGTGTCAACCAGAATCAAGCCCTTCTTGGCAGCCATCTCCGAACCGCAGGCAAACAATGCGCGCGTGTAGCGCTCCATCGTCTCATAGTCTTCCTTCGAAACGATGCCCTGCTTGATTATTTCCTCGCGAGAGATATTCTCGTCGTGTCCGGCTTCAGCCTTGGTGGTAGGAGTGATGATAGGTTCCGGGAATTTCTGGTTTTCCTTCATGCCCTCCGGCAGTTTCACGCCGCAAAGCTCACGGCAACCATCCTTATAGTCGCGCCAAGCGCTGCCCGTAAGATAGCCGCGGATAATCATCTCTACGCGGAATCCCTCACATTTCAATCCCACAGAGACCATCGGGTCGGGAGTGGCAAGTTTCCAGTTTGGAACGATGTCGGCTGTAGCGTCAAGGAATGTTGCCGCAATCTGGTTGAGCACCTGCCCTTTGAACGGAATGCCCTTCGGAAGAATCACGTCGAAAGCCGAGATACGGTCTGTCGCCACCATCACCATCAAATCATCGTTGATGTCATACACATCGCGTACTTTCCCGTGATAAACGCTCACCTGTCCCGGGAATTGGAAATCTGTCTTTACTAATGTTGTTGCCATAAACTTTTATATGTTATAAAATCATTGTCGGTTGTTTTCTATCCGTCGCTCCTTCTGCTCCTGACGCAAAGCCTTCTGCTCCTCGTCGTGCTTCTCGTATGCCTCCACTATCCGCTGCACAAGAGGATGGCGGACAATGTCTTTTTTCTCAAACTGCACACGTCCCACGCCATTGACGTTACGGAGCACACGCAATGCCTGCACAAGTCCGGAAGTGACGGTGTGGGGCAGGTCAATCTGCGTCACGTCACCGGTAATCACCATCTTGGCATTCATGCCAAGACGCGTCAAAAACATTTTTATCTGATGCGTGGTGGTGTTCTGCGCCTCGTCGAGGATTATCACGGCTTCGCTCAGGGTGCGTCCGCGCATAAATGCCAACGGCGCAATCTGAATCACTCCGGTTTCCATATATTCCTTCAGTTTCGCCTGCGGAATCATATCCTCCAGCGCATCGTAGAGAGGCTGCAGATAAGGGTCGATCTTGTCCTTCATATCTCCGGGAAGGAATCCGAGCTTCTCGCCGGCCTCAACTGCCGGACGCGAAAGTATCACCTTGCGCACCTCCCTGTTTTTGAGAGCACGCACGGCAAGGGCTATCGCCACATACGTCTTGCCCGTTCCCGCTGGTCCGAGCGCAAACGTCAAATCGTTTTCCTGAAATGCCTTGACAAGTTTCTGCTGATTGGCTGAACGCCCCTGGATGGGCTTGCCGTTGACGCCGTAGATAATCACGTCGTCCATCTTCAGCTCTTTGGGCGGCTTCCCTTTGACCACATCGAGGATTACCTCCTCTCCAAGCTGATTATATTTCGAGCAATAGTCTTCAAGTTCTTTGATTTTTTTCTCAAACTCCGCCGTTTCCTGCTCATCACCAAGCACTTTGATAAGCGTGCCGCGGGCAGCGACGCGCAACTTCGGAAACAGGCTGCGTATCAACTGCATGTTTGAGTTGTTCACCCCATAGAATATAACGGGGTCTACACTATCGATTACTACTAACCTTTCAATCATATCTCTTTTTGTTGCCACAAAATTACTAATATCCGCCGACATTACGGCACGATAGGCTCAGAAGATTGGAATTTTTTTTGTTGCAACCAGCCGCACGTCCCCCAATTCCAAAAATATTGCGATTTATTTGGAACACGTTCCAAAAATATTATGATTTATTTGGAATGTATTCCAAAAATCTTTAGTTTTGTGCCTAAAACCAAAGATTTGACAGCTTATGATAGACCGAATCTTGACAAAATCCATAATGGAACGGATGTGGCGCGGCAAAGCGATTATCGTGTTCGGTGCACGCCAAGTAGGCAAAACAACAATGGTCAAGGAAATGCTGCACGGCCGCGACGATGTGCTGTGGCTTAATGGTGACGAACCCGATGTCCGTAATTTGTTTGACGGCGCCACATCGACGCTTCTGAAGTCAATTATCGGAAACAAAAAAATTGTTGTAATCGACGAGGCACAACGCATATCCGACATCGGCATATACATCAAGTTGATTGCCGACAACATCCCAGACATTCAGGTCATAGCCACCGGCAGTTCTTCTTTTGATTTGTCAAATAAAATCAACGAACCGCTGACAGGCAGGAAATTTGAATATTGCATGTATCCGCTGTCGTTCGCCGAGATGGTGGCCAACACAGGGCTGATAGAGGAGAAGCGTATGCTACAGCAACGACTTGTTTATGGATATTACCCCGACGTTGTGTGCAATGCCGGCGATGAACGCGCCATACTCAGCGAGTTGTCCAACAGCTATCTTTACAAAGACATCCTTTTGCTCGACAAGATAAAGAAGAGCGAGAAATTGATTAAGCTACTTCAAGCACTGGCCTTTCAAGTCGGTTCAGAAGTGAGTTTCAACGAGTTGTCGCAGATATGTGGACTTGACCCCAAAACAATCGACACTTACGTTTCCTTGCTCGAACAATCATACATCGTTTTCCGACTTGGATCGTTCAGCCGGAATCTCAGGAACGAATTGAAATTCTCCCGCAAAATTTATTTTTGGGACTGCGGAATCCGCAATGCGATAATCAGCAATTACAAATCAATCGACTCCAGGACTGACGCCGGGGCTTTGTTTGAGAACTTCGTGATTTCCGAGCGTATGAAAAAAATTCAATATGAAAAAACGTATGCAAAAGGTTATTTCTGGAGGACCACAGCGAAGAGCGAGATAGACTATGTCGAGGAGACCGACGGCAAGCTTTCTGCTTTTGAATTCAAATGGAATCCAAAGCGGAAGGCATCTATCCCGTTGGCTTTCTCAAGGGCTTATCCCGACACGGACTTCAATGTCGTGACTCGCGACAATTGCGAATCATTCCTGCTATAACGGCTGCGGCGCGCCGACTCGAGTCGGCGCGCCGCTATGTTTTTTTCAAGCCTTTCCGAAGTCTCTATTTTTCAGTCGATGTTTCAAGCACACCAATCTCCTTGACGCTGCCGCTCTCAGGATGGAACACCACATACGCCGGCTGTTTCTTATCGACAAAAATCTTTGGATCAAGACCGAACTGCACGCCAAACTGCGCCACTTCCATCTGTTCGCGTGCCAGCATATTGCCGTCATAGGTCAGCGTCACGGTAGCGAGTCCCGGGATGTTGTACATCACCGCGCCCTTTGGCAATTCCTTCTCCTTGCCCTTATCATCGACAGGCAGCTCGCCCTTTTGCGTTGTTTTCACTGTGATATATACAGGTTCGCCGCTGAGGTCATTGCTGTCGACAATGCCGTTCACGTCCGACACACGGAACACCACCTCGCCGTCGACATCCTTCTTCGGCTCATAGTCGAAACGCACCACGCGCGTCTCCAGTTGCGTTGTGCCAACAAACATCGCCGTAAGCGTCTGTTCCTGACGGTTGAGTTCATCAAGCATCAGCTTCAGCGAAGCCCCATCGGGAGGCATCTGGTCGGCGTTGCCGCTCACAAGGTCGTTGCGGCTCTCGCGCAACTCGAAAATCTTGGCGGCGGCTGTTTCGGCACGCTTCATCAGCGACTCGCTCGCCACCATGTCCTCCGTAAACACGCTTGAATAGTCTGTTCCGTCAAGCACACTCTTGTCTGCCATCTGGTTGCGTTTGCGTTCCACCACTTCGCGTTCGGGGTCGGTGTTGATTGCCAACGGCAATCCTGCGGCGTCGAGCACCACAAAAGGCGACGACCCTGCCTTGAATTTCATCAGCCACTCGCTGTCCTTGTCGGGCACACCGAATGCCGACATCTGCACGTCCTTGACAGTCCACGTCTGACTATCCTCGGTAATCGGATTCTTCACGCCGAGATACTTCTCGGCGTAGCGGTAGTAAGGTCCGGCTTTCTTCACCGTACGTACCGCCTCAACCTCAATGTTGACATGCGTTTTAGGCAACGAATAAATCAGTCCGTATTCATTGTGCTTGTTGGCTGTGAGCCGCTGTGTCTCCTGGGCGAATGCCGGCATCGAGGCCGTCAAAGCCGCAGCCAGCGCAATTATCTTAATTGTCTTCATATCTTATTGTTGTTATTGCATTATTTCCTTTATTGCCTGACCTATGCAGTCTATGATATCGCCTGCCGTAAGCCCGTATTCGCCATGCTTCTGCGCAGCCAGATTGCCTGCATAGCCATGGATAAACACGCCCATCGACGCCGCCACATCGGGTCGGTATTTCTGTGCCATAAGCGCTCCTATGATTCCCGACAGCACGTCGCCACTGCCAGCGGTAGCCATTCCGGCATTGCCCGTGGTGTTGACAAACACCTTGCCGTCTGGGCGAAAAACAAACGTGTAATGCCCTTTAAGCACTATCACGATTTTCAAGAACTTCGACATCTCGACCGCACGGTTAAAACGCTCCTCGTCTGTAAAATGTTCGCCAAACAATCGGTCGAACTCGCGCACATGTGGCGTTATCACGGATCCTTGCGGAATATTGTTGATTGGAGTGCGCAATCCAGCTATACAGTTAAGTGCGTCAGCATCAAGAAGAATAGGCGACGCCGCCTGCCGCAGAAAATCATCGATTGCCGACACCGTTGCGGCATGCGTGCCGAGTCCAGGACCGGCGACAACCGTATACTTCTTCTCTGGCACAATCTCTGTAACATAACTGCTTCCCCTGTCCTGACGCACACGGGCCTCAGGCACTGCCGTCTGAAGCGGGATGTAGCAGCACGACGGCGTATGGACATCAACAATGCCCACTCCCGTGCGCAACGCAGCCTTTGCCGCAAGCACTGCTGCGCCTCCCATTCCGAAACTGCCTGCCACAAGAAGCATCCGTCCGAAATCGAGCTTGTCGGCAAACGGATTGCGCGGCTGCAGTCCGTCCTTGACTCCCACACGGTCAATCAGATAATAGTTCGACGGCGTCTGACGGATAGCCTCCTGGCTAAGACCGATGTCGAGCACCTTCCACTCTCCCAAGCACCTGGCATTCTCTCTGAAGAAAAACGCCAGACGCGGAAACTGGAATGTCAAAGTCAGGTTGGCATGGACGATATTGTTGAGAATATTTGTTGAATTAAACTCCGGAAACAGTCCCGACGGCAAGTCAATCGACACGACAAACGCTTCCGACTCATAGATAAGTTTCGCCAATGCCGTATAGCCGCCACGAAGGTTGGACGACAAGCCATTGCCAAACAATCCGTCGACAACAACATCACGTTTTGAAATCTCCGGAACCGTAAACTTCTTCTGCACCTCGACAAACGACGGATATTCCATATCGACAAGACGCTGACGGTTGATGGCGCAATCGTCCGACAGGTCCTTCGTTCTGAACAGAAGAACCTCCGGCTTGTATCCTTGGTCAATCAGCAGGCGAGCCACGGCAAGCGCGTCGCCGCCATTGTTGCCCGGACCCGCAAAAATAATGATACGCTGCGACGGCACCCAACGGGAAACAATTTCAAACGCCACAGCCGAAGCCGCACGCTCCATCAAATCAATGCTCGCTATTCCCTCTTTAGCCACCGTTGCTGCATCGATGGCACGTATATCTGTCGCTGTAAATATTTTCATTCTTGTCTGTAATTAGCCAAAGGACAAAGATAGTGCAAGGTGAGCAAAAAAGAAAGGAACTCGTTCATTTTCTTTTTCCGAACCGCAGCCTATCTTATTCAAGCTCGTCTTTTTCATCATTAAGGACCTTAAAAGCTTTAAAGACCTTACCCCTCCTTATCATTGTCTAAAACGATGTGCGGAAAGCACGCAGCTGCGACCGCAGCTGCAACGCCATGCCATCGGTCATCGAGTTGAGCAACGCATAGAATTGCTGACCGTGATTCATCTCTCGGGTATGCGCCAGCTCGTGAAGCAGCACGTAGTCCATCAGATGTGGAGGCAGCAGCATCAAGTAGCACGACAGGTTGATTGTGCCTGCGCTTGTGCAACTTCCCCATTTCGACCGCGCTCCAGTGACACGCACTTTCCTGTAGGTCAGACCATGCATCGAGGCAAGTTCGGCGAGCAATGGAGGCAGAAACTGCTGCGCCCGGCGTTTCATTGCCCTGACAACGGCTGCCGACAGCAACTTCTGCACTTCCGGACGGCTGAACTGAGTGTCGGGCGGGCAAAACACCGTTGCCTTGTCGTCGTCAAACCGCACCGAGAAAAATTGCCGTGTGCCCGAGGCGACACACAGTTTGAAGCACGGCGCATCGATTGTGAAATCAAGGTCAATCAGCCGCGGACGCAACTTCTCGCATCCCTCACGAAGCGTCTGCCGATACGGCTCTATGGCTTTGAGGACAGAGGCAAGCGACGTGTAGGGAGGCACAGTCACGTGCAGCCCGTCGTCCTTCGGACGCATTGTGATGTTGCGCGCGCGCCGGTTGGTGCGTATCTCTATACGTCCGAAATCGGGGTCCTGAACAATTCTCTTAGTCGGCATATCCACAAGTGTCTACAACCTCAACTTCACTTCGCGTGGCATCGACACGCTCCACACGCACCTGCACCGGTATGCGGTGTGAAAGCTCATCGACATGGCTGATGATGCCCACACGGCGTCCGCCCATCTGATGCAGCGCCTCGAGCGTGTCCATCACGTTGGTAAGGCATTCGTCAGACAGTGTGCCGAAGCCCTCGTCGATAAACAGCGTGTCCACTCCGTTGTCGGCAGCGTTCAAGCGCGACAGGGCAAGAGCCAGCGACAGAGAGACCATGAAACTCTCGCCGCCGGAAAGGATGTTGGCGCTCTGCGACACTCCCGGATTATGAGTATCTTCAACAAGAATAACCAACGAACCAGGCTGACAAGTCAGCGTATAGCGGTCGCTGAAGCGGCAAAGATAGCCGTTGGCAATGTTGAGCAGGTGCGACAGGATAAAACTCTGCGCCACCTTGCGGAATTGCTTTCCCTCTCTGTCACCAAGATATTTGCATAGCGTGTCCCATTTGTCTTTCTCCGCCCTGGCTTTCTCCGCGGCTACCAATGCGGCGGCATGTGCCTCCGCCTGTTTCTTGTCGTCGGCAAGCCGTTGCACGTCAAGGGCGTTGCTCTGCAGCAACGCATCGGCTTCAGCGCGTTTTTCTGCCACAACCGTCTGCAGGCTGTCGGCTGTGTCGGCCTCAGCCAGCGCCGGACGGTTGGCGCGATGGTTCTCAAGCATTTTCTCAACCGAGGCAAGCGCGCCGGCGCTTTTGTCGGCATCCGCCATTATGCGTTGGCAATAATCCCTTTCGGAGTCTATGCGCGCTCTGCTTGTCTGCGACAGGCTTACAAGCGCGGCTTCTCCGATTTGAGGATTGGCTGCGAAAAATTCAGCAAGTGCGGCTTCAGATTCCGCCACCGTCTTCTCGGCATTGGCAAGTGCCGCACGACGTTCCGACAGCCGGGCTGTGATTTTTGCAATCGCATCCTTTGTCGCGGCAAGCAGTTTGTTGGTGTCGTCAAACCGGCGGCGCTGAGTGTCGCACTCCGCCTGTGCCTGCGCCGCCTCGCGCAACTTCCCGGCAACCACCGCAAGAGCGTTGTTGACGGCATCGATATCGACAGAGGTTTCCGCGTCACTGCATGCCGTCGACGCTTTTTCCACCATCGACGCATAGTCCGCACTCGCCTTCTCCAATTTCTTTGTCGTTCTGTCGATTTCCCCACTTTGCTGCGCCACCTCCTTTTGTGTCACTGCAAGGGTGGTGGCAGCCTTGCGCAGGCGTTCCTCTGCATTGACCTTGCGCACTCTCACCGGCTCCAGCACCGACTGGAAATGCTCGTCGGCAAGCAGCTGCCCTACGCGCTGTCCGCACACGGGGCACTCCGCTCCAACAACAAGTTTGCTTCTCAATTCTTTGGCAGCATTGCCAACCGACATCTCCATCTGTGCGTACAATGTCGAGCAGTCGCTGAAATCCGTGTCGGCAGAGTCATATTCAGCCTTTTCCACCGATATCCTCTCTTGGGCGGCTTTCAGTTTTTTGCGGCTTTCCGCAATCGTTTCCGCATGGGTGTCGATAAGCTTGCGCTGTCCGTCAAGTCCGGAAACAAGCACCCGCGCATCGTTGAGCTTTTTCAGCTGGCAGTCGAGCGCAGGTTTGTCTATCGCCACCAGCCTCTTTGTAGCAGCGTCCAGAGCCTTGTTGGTCAAACAGATGTCGCCCTCAAGGGCTTTTCCCTTGCCATCCGCGTCTTCAAGACTGCGCTCAAGTCCGGGCAACTCCTCCTTCAATGCCGCCGCGTCGGCACGCGCCTTGTCGCGCTGGCTGAGATAGACGCGTGCTGAAGCCGAGCGGTCGTAGTCGGCGACAAGCTGCCGGCGCTGCTTGAACTCATCCGATTCCATCGCTGTTTTGAGATTGTCAGCCCGACGGCGCGCCTCCACGCATTGCGCTTCAAACGTTGCATTGTCGGCAATCCATTTACGCTTCGCATCGGCGGCATCAGCCTCCGCCTTAACCTCTTCAATGCGTTTTTTCCGCACGTCGATTGCCTCTGCCACGGCTGCCTTTTCCTCGTCGGAGAGCAGACTAATGCCAGCGACAGCCTGACAGCAACGGTCATAGGCGTCGGATGCCGCTTTGGCATGCTCCGCTATCTTCCGCCCCACAGCAGAATAGATGTCGATACCCGTCAGACGCTCAAGAATCTCCGCCTTCTCATCACTTTTACTTTGCAGAAACCGGGTGAACTCGCCCTGTGCGAGCAGCGAGGTGCGGCAGAACTGCTCATATTTCATTCCGACCACCTCTTGCACCTTGGCTTCGAAATCGGCCTTCTTTGTCCACGTCTCACCGGTTTTCAGAAGAGTCAGAGTCTGGTCCTCTTTCTGGAATTTGCCGGTGGCTTTGTTTCGCGACCGATGTAGATGCCACTGCGCCTCATAGTCATTGCCATCGTTGCCCTCAAGCAGCAGTTTGGCAAAGCATTCCACCGTGGAGCGGCGCATCAGCTGCCTGTTGGCGTCCACTCCCACATTGCGGTCTTTTTCCTTTTCAACACCGACGAGTGTCGAATCCTCATATTTCTCATCCGTTTTGAATCTTGTCAGCCTCGGAGCACGCGCGTAAAGAGCAAGACACACGGAGTCGAGGATAATGCTCTTGCCTGCGCCTGTAGGTCCGGCAATCAGAAACAGCGGAGTGTCGGCAAGCGGAGAGGCGACAAAGTCGATTTCCGCGTCGGCAATCGACGCTATGTTGTGTATCGTGATGCGTTTCAGTTTCATAGTGCGTTCTCCTCCTCTATTTCTTTTTCAATTTCCGAGATCATAGCCAGATAGTCTGCCGACTCTTTCTCCGGAATCCCTTTGGCGGCGAAAAAGCGCGCCGCCACTTCTCCTACGGTCATCTGACGCAGCTGTTCCGGTGTGACATCGGGCAAGGCATTGGCGCGCGCCGACCGGCGACGGTCGGTGACGTTGATTGTGCAGTAGCGGCACGCCTTGCCTTCGAGTGCCTTCGCCACCTGCTCGTTGTAGTCGGACGGGAGCGGCTTGTCGAGCAACACGTTCAACCGTATATACGCCTTTCTGTCGGCAGGAAACTCACGCGCGGCGGCAAGTGCGTCGTCGAAAGCCGCAGGCTGGCTTGGAAGCGTGACAAGCGGACGCGGGTCATTGATGCCAATGGCACGCGCCTCCACAGGCTTGCCTTTCTCGAGGTCGACTATCACAACTCCGTGCTGATAACGCTCGTCAAACCCCACAGCAATCGGCGAACCGCTGTAAGCAGCCCTGCCGTCGCTTCCACGCAGCGTTTGGGGATGGTGGATATGTCCCAATGCAATATAATCGTATGCGGTGCCGAGCGTCGGAAGCTCAACATAATCGACCGTGCCAAGCGAGTCATTCTGCATGCGGCGGTGTCCCGTCAGGTCGCACCCAAGCACCGCCAGATGCGCTGCCAGCACAGTTGGCAGCCCATCGGCATTCATTTCACCCACAGTCTTCTCCAAGCCTTGAAAAAACGCTTGCTGGCGGTCGCCGTCGGCTGGCGGAAAATTGTGGGGATAGACATAGGGCACTGCGGCTATATAGCCTTTGCCAGGCACGGGGACGACATGCGCTGAATAGTCGGCGCTATTGTCTGCAAGACGGCGCAAAGTGCCGATGACAAACACGTTGTGCGACCGCCAAAGGTTGCGGTATATCTCAAGACGCGAGGCGCTGTCGTGATTGCCGGCAACAATGACTATGACCATCTCGGGGACGGCGGCATGGATTGCGAGCAGCCCTTCGGCATAGACGCGCTGAGCCGCTGCCGACGGCATTGATATGTCGAACACGTCGCCAGCCACGACCATCGCGTCTGGACGTTCCTCCGCCACCACTTCGCACAATTGCCCAAGAAACCGGCGTTGCTCGTCGAGGCGGTCAAAGCCATAGAGCGACTGTCCTAAATGCCAATCGGCTGTATGCAGTATCTTCATCTTCTCAATATTGGAGTTTTTATCCACCAAAGTTACTCAATTATTCGCGCAATCATATCAGTTTCTCTCTGAAAAAGCAATAAAACAGAGGGCGCAAACGTTACTTTAATTATGAAGAAAGCCGTATATATCATCGTGTGTCTGCTGCTGACAGCCGTCGCTGCCGGCTGCCGCACGCCCAAACTTTCCGAAGCCGACGCTCAGTTTCAACGGGGAGAGTACTACGACGCGTCGGTGACTTACAAAAAGGTTTACAACAAACTGCGGAAAAAGGAGGAGCGTCCGCAACGCGGAGAAGTGGCGTTCAAGATGGGACGTTGCTATAGGCTTCTAAACATGTCGGCGCGCGCATCGGCGGCTTTCCAAAACGCGCTGCGCTACGAATATCCCGACAGCACAACCCACTTTATGCTGGCTCAGGCTCTACATGCCGACGGCAAATATGCCGCCGCTCTGCGGTCGTATGACAAATATCTTGAATTCTGCCCCGACGACTCCCTTGCCATCAACTGCGCGGAGGGATGCCGCACGGCCCAGGAGATACGCGCCCGCGGGTCGCGCTATGTGGTTAAACAAGCCAAACTTTTCAACTCGCGTCGCGCCGATTTCTGCCCTATGTATCTCGGAGCTGACTGCGACCAGATTTATTACACATCGACTACCGAAAAGGCTACCGGCGACAAGAAAAGTGAAATCACGGGAATGAAGAATGCCGACGTGTTTTTCTCCAAAAAGAACGAGAAAGGCGAATGGGAACGTCCGGAGCCGGTTGAGGGCGAACTCAACACGGAATTTGACGAGGGCATCGTTGCATTCTCGCCCGACGCACAGACAATGTATCTCACCAAGGCGCGACGCGAGCTCAACGCTCCGACATCGGTGGAGATATACACATCGACACGCTCCGACGCAAAATGGAGTGCCCCTGTAAAATTTGAGATTACAGCCGACACGCTGTCTACATTCGGACATCCGGCTGTGTCGCCCGACGGCGAATATCTCTACTTCGTCAGCGACATGCCAGGCGGATACGGAGGCAAGGACATTTGGCGCATATCGCTGAAGGAAAGACAAGGTTCGCTCGTCAACCTCGGCCCCGACATCAACACTGAGGGCAACGACGATTTCCCTTATGTGCGTTCCGACGGCTCTCTATATTTCTCGTCCGACGGACATCCGGGGATGGGCGGTCTCGACATTTTCCGCGCCACGGCTGTCGGCGACCCTGCCGACCTGCGATGGAAAGTGGAGAATATGGGCTTCCCAATCAACTCCGCCGGCGATGATTTCGGAATCACTTTCGGGAAGGGCGAAGATGGATTTTTCAGCTCCAACCGCAGCGACGCGCGTGGCTACGACCACATCTACAGTTTCGAATACGACCCCGTGAGAATCACCATCGAGGGATTGGTGATGGACAAAGACGAGGAGCCGGTGAAGAATGCAATAATACGCATCGTCGGAAACGACGGGTCGAATCAGAAGGAAGTGGCGCGCGACGACGGATCGTTCTCGTTCGCGCTGCAGCGAGGCGTAAAATACGTGATGCTCGCCGGCGCGAAGGGCTACTTGAACCAAAAACAGGAATTCGCTTCCGACTCTACGATGGAAGACGCGAATTATTGGGTGGAGTTCATTCTGCCGTCAATCAGCAAACCATCGGTGGTTGAAAACATATTCTACGACTACGACAAGGCCGACCTGAGGCCGGAGTCGAAAACGGCTCTCAACGAGCTGATTGCCGTGCTGCACGACAATCCCAACGTGACAATCGAAATGGCTTCTCACACTGACCGATGGGGTTCAGACGCCTACAATATCAACCTGTCGGAACGACGGGCAAAATCGGTGGTTGACTACCTTGTCGAGAACGGCATCAGCCGCGACCGGCTGCAGCCGCACGGCTACGGCAAGTCGCGTCCAAAGACAGTGACCAAACGCATCGCTCGCCTGTATCCGCAGTTCAAAGAGGGCGACATACTGACCGAAGAGTTTATAAAAACACTTTCCGAGGAAGACCAGCAAGCAGCCGACCAGATTAACCGCCGCACGGAATTCTCAGTGCTATCGCTCACCTACAATATGAAATAATCCGAGCTCTCGCCTCCTGAAAAAACAACATACTGCTTGTCGTTTTTGGGATTTGGCAAATTTTGCCGCCAACTTTTTTGCTTACTATTTTACAACATTCTTATCCCGATATGGGGTTTCGAATAAATAGCAATAATACAAAATGAGAGCCGAATTTGAAACGATTAAAAAGAATATAACCCATGCAATCCAAATTACAGGACTGGCAACCCCTATCAACATAATCCCACAAACATCAAAAAAAATAGTATAAAGCACCAATACAGCATAGGCGGTTTTTTTTATTATTGGTTTTCTAAAATTGAACAACAAGGCAAACAACAATAAAATGCAGCCTATCACAAACATTTCTGTTAGCCTCAGATTGTCTTCTAAATACATATACAGAGACCAAAATATCGCAAATGCTCCTTGAAGAGCAAACAATGAAGATGTAGTAAGTCTTAAAATTTTATTTTCCATTTTTTCTTTTGTTTATTCCTTTCAGTGCAAAGATGAAATATTTCCGTTAAGGTCATCTTTCTGCGATATCGAAACCCTATACCTGAATTTTGAAAAATCGTGGTTGAGAATCAGCTGTAATATTCGGTTATCAGTTTTATCCCAAAAATCCTTCCATATTTCAAGTGTGCCATTTATCGTGTAAACGCATTCCTTATAAAATCCAAATTCGTGTGACCTGCATTCAGCTATAATCGGAGTCAAATAAATATCTAATTGTTCTTTTGAATTTTTGAAAAAGAATTTTGTTGTTCTACATTGAATAGTTCTTCGGTTTTTTAATATCTTGAGCGCATTGCTATTACTTTCATAATCAGTAGTAGGAAAATATCCAAAACTTTGATTGTTTGTGATAGAGTCAGATAAAGAATTAATCAAATAATCATCTGCAAAAAGAGGAGTGAGCTTTCTGTCAGAAAAATTAGTTAGACAAGAGTCATAAGGAATTATCCATAGATTATCCCCCGTACCATGTTTATATTCACCAATTTCGTAAACACAATTAAAGGTGAAAACTAAAAATTTTCCACTTTCTTGGCAGAAGCTATTGCCTATGTTTAAAAAAAATAGAACTAAAACAATTGTTATCTTTTTCATTTCTTTTCGGGTATTAAGTTCCACATCATATCCACTTCTTCTGGAGTGATTATTTGTGGCGGACTATTCAAAATACCGCCATTATCGTATCCATTATCAAGAACTCCTGTAGTATGATACAATTCATGAGATTTTGTTCCATTTGGTGCGCCAGAAGATATTGTTATATATATTGCTTTCCGTGTCAATCCAAATGCACCATTTGTACTGCCATTCATAAAAACTGCTGCCTTTCCATTTTTTCCAGGTTGATTATCTTTTATTTCTTGTTTGTATTGTGTTGATAGTTCGTCTGCTTTTTTCGTATTTGATGTATTGTCAACATCTACGATATGGATATTAAAAGATATACGTTTTATCCCATTTTCGTCAATGTATTTTACAGGTTGTTTCCCATTTTTATCAATGAATTTTATCGGGTTGGCGGCGCACCATAAATATGGACTCATTTCATAGTATTTTTCAGCAAGGGGGTCTTGGGATGTTGTCCGGCCGATCATAGAGTCGTAGAAGCGGGCGTGGCTGTCGTAGAGGTCGAGACCGTTCTCGCGGTCGAGCTCTTTCGCACCGTATTTCAATGGTTGCACACCGGCGGTGGCGGCACTAAAACATACCTTCATAACCATCAAATTTGATGGTGGTAATTTTGCTCTTGCCATTTGACTCGAAAATTATTTGCGTCAAAAACGTAAATGCTGTTGGGTTTTCTGATATCATTGAATTCTTGCTTTTCAGATTCCAAATGCAACCCATCAACATCCATTCTTGCACATAGGTCAAAGCGTCTTTGGTCACAAGGACACAGATGTTGCCATTCAATATAGTTCCGTTCTACTATTATGTCTTTTTCCCCTTTCTCTTGTTTATATTTATAAAGGGCCGACCAATATTCCTGTTTGTAATCTTTATTCTTCCAAAAATCAAGAGTGCGCTCAAATAAATTTACATACTCTACTATATAAACAGTATCGTTTGAGTGTATTTTGATGTGGTCGGGCACATTCGATTTTTCCCTCATCAAATACAATTCTGATAAGATAGTTTCGTTTCCTTCTGAAAGTTTTCGTTCATTCAATCGGATTTCTGCATTGATATCCGCCCAGCTGTCTATGGCATATAAGCTCATACTCATAGACATAAATAAGAATATAAATAGTTTTTTCATATTAATATGATGTTAATGTTTGTATTAAAATTGTGGGGTTATAAAAAATGTTTTTACCATATGTATCCAGCACTACTGTGGACTCATCTGGCTGATTTCCAAGGAATCCTTTTGCATAATATTTTCTTAGCGGAATATTATGTTCGGATCTAATCAAATTCTCTATTCCTATGGCATATTTCTCCGAGTTCTCGATAGTTATCGTATTTCCATTAATATCTTCTGAATACAGCCATATTCCAGATGTTAAACCTATTATTTTATCCCATATATGCGCTAATTCATGCGCCAATCCGATGAAAGATGGTCTGATGTTTGAACCATTTATATCAATACCTCCATCTGATGAATTGGGATTCCAAAAAATCCCTCTGCCATCTTTTGTCGTTTTACAATAATTTTTATTTACTATTTGTACGTTTGATGACCTTTTGTTTATTCCAGACACAAGAAGTGCGCCGTAAGGCTTGGATTGGATGGTGTTTAACGCCTCAGTAAGATCAGAAACGAATTGAGTCCTTCCTGCATATATGTTTCCAGATTCGTCATAAAATCCAAAATCAGCCCCCATTTGTTTGTACTTATACGTTCGCCCTTCAACATAAGTAATAGTGTCACCAAGCAAATCTATGTTCCTAATTGGATTTCCGACGCACCATAAATATGGACTCATTTCATAATATTTTTCAGCAAGGGGGTCTTGGGATATTGTCCTGCCGATCATAGAGTCGTAAAAGCGGGCTTTGCTGTCGTATAGGTCGAGACCGTTCTCGCGGTCGAGCTCTTTCGCACCGTATTTGTAGGGTTGCACGCCCATGAAACCCGCGCCCATCAACCCACCGTAAGGATAATAGTTGTTTACCTCCTCCAACGTGCCGTCTTCATCAATCACCGCACGGACGTTGCCCTGGTAGTCGGTGATGTGGTAATGGAACGAGCCGTTTGCCCAATATCCGTAGGGGTTGTCCACTCGCTCAAGCCTCCCGTTGCGGTACACGTGACCGGCGCTGTATTGCAGCGTCATCTGCGTTACAGGCTCTTTCATACCAGAACCCGGTGGTGAAACGAGGTCTCCAATACCACCGAAGCCTTTAGCGGATATCCCGTTTATACCTTTAATTCCTCCCACATCCTTTCCCGGCTGTCTGTCGATATTCCAGTCGTCCATAACACGTATGTACCCCAGCAGATACTCCACTTTGAGCTTCGTGCCAGCGGCATCGTAAGTGTAGCGGACGATGTGTCCGTCGTTGAACATCATTTCGCTTGGCAAGTTCAATATGTTGTAGGTTATTGAATGGATTCTCCTATTCTTGTCGCGCGTCATATTGCCGTTGGAGTCATAGGCATATTCCACGGCAATATCTGAATGGTCCTTGAAATCCATTGCACCTGCGTATGTCAACTCTTCCACTTGATCAACCACCTTCTTCAATTGGTTGCCATTGTAAGTAAGCATCAACTTGTCAATATCACCGAATGTCCACATCGTCTTGTCCTCCGCTGTCACGACATCACACACTCCCTTTCGGTGCAAAGATGAAATATTTCCATTAAGGTCGTAGCTGTATGTGCAACTATAATCCCGTTCGTTCAGCAGCGTCAATCCCACTGCTGTCTCAGCACTCGGCACGACAGAACTTGAGTAGTCGGCCGACTCCAGTCTGTTGATTCCATCATAAAAGAATTCGTAGGCCTGGCTGACAATCGTTGAAGCAATCGAGGTGTCCTTTGATTTCCACTCTATGGCGCTGATGTTGCCGTTATAGCACGGTTCGGAGTTCCCGAAATTGCATTCGTAGTACAGTTCCTGGCTGAAATGTGGGCTTATAATCTGTTTTGTCCATCCCCTGATATTGTACCTGAACTGCATAATGCCCTCCATACTTTGCCCGAGGCAACAATTTTGCAGATGTCCGAACTCATCATAAGTGTTTCGGGCAAGTGTGGCAGGATTGCCACCGTCTTTTGCCAAGCTTACAGATAGAAGCCGCTCCATATTGTCGTATGTATAACTATAAACGTACACATTCTTTGCGTCGGAGGAGCTATGCTCATGCCGTATGGCTATCGGCTTGCCCGTGAAACTGAGGCGGTAATAGTAATGGTCGTAACCTCCCATAGCATTCTGCTCATGTGACTGAATCACGTTGCCATGATAATCGTAATAAACCGATTTGTACAGCATCACGGAGTCTCCAAGGATACGTGTGGCAGTTCCGGTCAGCAGTCCTCTGGCAGAAAATGCGGGATAGTTGGCACATTCGTATCGGCTGTCGTAATCTGCCGCTTTGCGGTAAGCCAGTTCTTGACCGAACTCCTTGCCAACAAGGAAACTGTAGTCGTCATAATACGTTACCGACAGCAGATTGTCGCTAGGCAGTGTGACGGCGTTGTCCATTATCTCATACCCTCCAAGGGAATCCGTGGCAGAACTCCGCCTAACCAATACACAGGCATCATTCGCTTCCGACAGCGACAGCGTTTTGTTGGTAACGCCAGTCACGCACTTGCGACCATACGCATCTGATAGCGAGAATACCGCCTCTCCACGCTTGCGCATGTTGCCGTCCTGTTTCATAAGGGCTTTACCTGCTTTGTCGTAAACTGTAATTTGCCAGTCGCGCCCCGGCAGTTTTTTTGCCCTGCAACGTCCATGCCAGTCATATATATAGAAATATGCTAAGTTTCTCGCATCAGCAGAAGCCGAGGAAATAGCACCGTTACCAACCGAGGCGGAAAATGCAGGAGGTAAGACGGCTGTAAGATTGCCGGCCATATCATAAACATAATAAGTGTCCGCATAACCGTTGTCAATCCGCTCACGCGTGAGAATTGTCCGGTTCTGCCCGTCTATGAATATGAGGCTGGTGTGGCCGTCCTCATCCTCTGCCTTTGTGACTAATAGCGCACCGTTAGGATAGACTCCATCTGCGGTTACCGAGACTACTGTATCGCTGGCGTTTCGCGTGTCGCAGACAGAAAACATCCGACATTTCAGCTCGCTGCCCGATGTACTGTTGGTTAGGAATGTTTTCTTTGCCGATTTTGCAACGGAATGCCAAGCCTGTCCGGCGCCTGTTGTGCCTTTCAGTCTGCCAAAAGGCGACTGCTCATATTCAGAAAGTGTGTAGGGATTAGCGTCTTGATAAGCATCCGATGCAATGGTGCAAATTTGACACCCGTCAACATAATTGCCGTTCCCGGAATACGGTGTCGCGTTGAATTGCCTAATGATGCGCCCTGCTCTGTCTCGAGAATTGTGCACGATCAAGTCGGCTCCGGATGGCGACGCCCCGACGTCGACAGTCTGTTCCAACCTTCCCAACCCGTCGTAATACTCTATTTTTGTCATTCGTGACAAGCCGTAACTGTCAAGCATCACATCCGTGCGGATATGATTCCGTTGCTCTTGGGCATTGGTCATAAAAACAGCCAATGTCGCTAATGCTAATGCCTGTATGTTGTTAACGTAAGCCATATTGTTAATATGAAATGGACAAATTATTGAAGAAGCCTATTTCATGACCGTTTGTAGCCTCTTTCATCCACAAATTCGCATCAAGAACAACTGTGGACGAAGGGAATGTTATTATTACGCTATTGTAGCCCGGATTTAACCGAACTACAAACTCTTTGTCTTTTTCCGTTTGTGATGAGAACGAAGTTCCCACAATAGAGACTGTACACAGTTCTTTTGATGTCAATTCAAATCCAAAAGTCACATCGGTTGTCGTATCTGTATATATGTCAGCCATACAAACTTCATCGCTGCCGGCAATATATGTAAAATTCTTGTTGATGTTGGAAAATTGCAGTCTGACGGGTTTTACAGAAATATCTTGAACTGAAAGTATCCTCTCTTCTGAGATAAGGTCCGACACCTCACATTCCACACAATAATCTTTGCTTACAAGACCAGCCTTGTCGGGAATTATGTTTATAACCCCTGTGTCGTTTGTGTTTTCATAAACAATATCACCATTAAGTTTGTCATATATTTTGAATGAAAACAGGTAAGAATGTGAGCCCCCGTCAGCGGTTGCTATGATATTCATGGGCTCATTGATATATGTTTCACCGCATGACATTGACAAGGAGAGAGGGGCTATGGAGACAAGATTATATTCACGTTGTTTTGACATCTGATGTTTGTGGTCTGACATCGAAACCAAGCGTCCATATCCGTCATAACTATAATATGTCTTTATGTTGTTCGGCATGGAATATTCAGTAAGGCCAAAATTAGGCTTGAATTTATAAACATCAACAATTGAAGAAGTAAGACTGTTCGCAGAAGCGAGCAGTTTGTCAAACGTATAATCTGTATAGCCTGTTGCATTTGACAAATCAGCGACACTCAAACCCTGTGCAGTCACAGCGTTGTTAAGCTGTGAGATTGTCGCATTTCTTGCGATCATTAGAGGATACCTACTTTTGTATCCCCATAGATACGAAGTCTGCACGCCGCTTGAATCTGTTTGCTGTATAATCCGTCCACTATCATCGTGGATATACGAGGCTTTGGAAATCCATCCTTTTGGCGAATAGTATTCAATATTTGAAACTTTAAACAACGAACCGTTTTCTTTGTTCGGTAGATAATAGTTGTAACGGATTCTGTCAATAAATTGTTCTGTACCGTTTTTTATTATCTTTCTGTTATGCAGAAGAAGATTGTTCACATTGTGAGCAAATTGCATTTTGCTTACAATGCCGTTTGCGTTGTGGACATCTCCTGAATACCTATATAAATCGACAATAACATTCCCATCCGACATCACATATTCAGTCTTTTTTTCCATTCCATAAGAGTTGTATACGGATGTCTTTGGGGTGGACACAGCCGTTTTGTTGAAAAACAAGGATTCCTTCACACTGTTCAATTCAATGTTGTATCTTGGGTATATCACATCCCGGGCATTTTCTCCAGTCAACGTTAATACGGTGTCTATCTTGACCAAAGGGAAGAGATAGTCATATTTTGTTTCACCTACTAAATCTCCCTCGCTATTAAATTTTTTTACCAAAGAGAGCAACCCTCGTTTTGTTTGAGCGGAAGCAAGCGGAGTAAGCAGATTTTCAACCAATTTATTAGGATTGTTGAAAAATACTATTATGTCATTTCCATTTGAATAGTACCTGAAAAGAGGCAACCTGTGCTCTTTGTCTTCTTCAATATCAGTCCCGTCGGGATAATCTTTGTATGAACTATAGAAATAGTCCGTATGCCCTGCATCACTTCTGTATTCCCTTACATGTGAATATTCTATATGCGTTTGTGAAAAGTCGTACATGCTATTGCATAAGTTAAACCGCTCAACAAACTTATTGTTTGTTGTCGTGTACCTAATGCCGTAGCGAGGTGTATTTATTAAAATGCCGCTACTTAAACCTGGGTTGCTCACAGATTGGTACTCGTATCGCACAGTATCTGTTGGTGTGCCGTCGGGAAGAAATGTTGTCACCTGCTTGACTCTAACTCCTCCAACAGACTCATTTTGCGACAATGCCACGAGCTCAGGATAAAACAAAGAAGAATTTGTTCTGACAACTTTTTGGGAGCAGTCATGCTGCTCATAGGAAATAGTTGAAAATCCACCTGTTGGATAACATATTTTACTTAATGTACCAGAAAGAGCTGATTGAAAATTGGGTTTTCTATTGAATTTTGATGCGTAGCGTTCGTTGTATTCGCTATCAAATATCAGATTGGAAAGGAAGTCTTTTGTGTCAAACCCTCCATACTCATTATAATACCCCCAATGGTCGCTTTTTATTGTCCCCAACGGAGGACAAGCCGTCATTGGATTATACTCAAAAGAAAAAACGCCCTGTCCTGAAATGTCAATCGAATGTAAGAATGTCAATCTATTTTCTTTGACAGAATTGCCGCCTATCGTTTTGTATGAAAAAGAGGCTTTTTTAAAAAGAGTTTCATCGGCAGAATAAATCTTGATGGAACTTATTCTTTTATTGTCTCCAAAAGCATTTTGCGTATCTCCTTCCGGCGATGTATAACGCAATTCCTTGACTCCGTCTACATATTCGATGTTGGCATAAGTTCCATCGGCGAATTTTATCCCGACAAGTCTCGTTGAAAAATTATCACTTTCATAAATTCCAATATCTTTGGATCCATACCCCTCGTTTGTGCCAGCATAATACGAGAACCCAAACGATAAGGATGGTGTATATGTGACATTATGTTCTGATTTGTCCAATCCCTCGTTGTCGTAAATATGGCTATAAAAGAATTCCATAACTCTACCATTGGGAGCCGTGACCTTTTGCAAGCGCCATTGCCTTACGAACTTTTCTTTTAGAGCGTCAACCACATCGCGACAGATTGCTTTCTTTATGTATTCGCCCTCTGTGAAAGAGAACTTATAGCCAGAACCATCAATCATTACGATGCCTGTGTCTGTGACACTTTCTATTTTTAATGACTGTGATTCTGAAGGACAGTCAAAAAATAAAAAGGACATACCGCCTTCAGAAGGAATTCTTCTAAACGAGCCACTATATCCACAGAAATTAAACCTGTAGATATCTGGTTGCGCATCATAGCATGTCCCATCTTTATCGACCATGGCAGTAAATGTCTGGTCATCCAAATAGTGAACAAGCAGGCAGCCATCTAAGGCTCCCACCGGAGTCTTATCGTACCCATACAGCTGACATCCGTTTCCTCCTTTTGCTATTACAGTTGTTGTCTTATCGTCAGCCAAGCCATAAACTTCTTTTGTAATCATTCCTGGAGCATTTAGCGTCCATCCATGTCCAAGATGTCCACTTTTGTGGTTGACCCTAAATCCATTCGTGGCATAATCAATAGAGATGCTATAATCGAAATCTTCATCTTCATACGTATAAATTGGAACAGAATAATTGACCGTTCCTGTATATAATGAAGCCCCAACAGATCCATATTTCATAAACTCATAAGTATCCCACGATGGAATATATGGTTTTTCATTGTTTTCTGAGGATGTAAGCTGAGCAAACGCAATGCTATAATTAAATCCTAAAAGTATGACATATAATAAGAATTTTCTCATGGCGCGCTATTGAATAATTAGTTTTTTGGAAATGTAATCTCCGTCTATTGACAGATATAGAATATAATTGCCCCGTGGCAGTTCGTGTGAGGACATTCGTGTTTGCCATTCGCCATCTGCAAAATCAATATTTGAAAAAACTTTCCAAACTCGACCCAATTGATCACATAATAAACCTGACGCATTGTCAATACGTTCATCCGTGGAATTGATTATTTTGACAGAAATGGAGTTACCGTTGAAATTTACAGACACATTATTGTCTGAATTGTTTTCACTTTTCATGCTGCAGTCATCTTGTGATTTATGACCTTTTGAAGATGACGTCCTTTTCATTGAATGGCTTGGTGCATATAATGTTTCCATACAATATTTTTGCTCATCAGGCGGACATATAAACGCGGCATATGACTCCGTTACCATTTCATCCCCAAAGTAGTATACGTCAGAAACATTCTCAACCAATTCATATTTGAAAACAGGCGAAAACCACCTGTCAATGACTACTATGTGGTTTATTTGTTGGCATTTGTCTATGCTGTCATTCATGTTCTGAAACCTTTCGTTTGACACATACAACGGGCCTTCGGTCCGTTGCGTTACTCGAACGACATTTTCAATAGTGTCATTTGGCAAAATTAGCGTCCCGCTATCGCTTATGTCAACTGCAAGTGTCCCCCCACATAAAACATAATTATTCTTGCAATATGTCCCATTAAAACAAAATGGGATGGCATAAGACTTTTTTAAACCACCTTCTAATTTTAAGGCAACGGGAATGGAGTCTCTCAGTTCAAGCAGAGGATTCTCATAGGCTCTCCATATAATAGAGTCATGCTTGACAATGAAGGAGAGTTGCATGCCCAACTCCTTTTTAACCAAAACAGAGTCTCCGATATTAATCCATTGCATTGAATGTGATGTTCCCGTCTCAACAGCATTACTAAAATCCCACGTCAACAAAGAATCATTGACGACACCGAGATATTCATAGTGTTTTTTTTTCCACCCTGTCACCGTCAGACGGCCAATGCGTAGACTTTGCGAGAGAGTTCTCGCCAGACCAAATATTGCCTATTGAAGACAGCAAAGCGAAAAAGGCAACAAGGTAAAAAATGGATATTTTCTGCAGCCTCATAGAGTTACTTATTTTTTGCTAAATTAAGCAATCTTTTGAATACGTAAACAACGCAGATATGTTATGCAACATATCTGCGTTGTTTTTGACAATCAATCTCTTGGCCAGCACAAATGATAAAATTGCGCATTGCGCCGACATCTACAGCCACGTTCGTCTGCCAATACCCTCGATTGATTTATGAGGCGGTTCGCGCCAAACGTGGTAGGAATTTCTTGCAAACACCGGATTTTCGGAGGATTTTTTGTAATTTTGCAAGGCATTGTATAACCGAATAGCAATTGCTCAATTATGCAGAAAGTAAAACCAAAGAAATTTCTCGGGCAGCATTTTCTGACCGACCTTCACGTGGCAGACCGTATAGCTGCCACGCTCGACGATTATCGAGGAATGCCGGTGCTCGAAGTGGGACCGGGAATGGGCGTGCTTACGCAGTTCCTGCTCGAACGCGGACATGATGTGACTGTCGTGGAACTCGACCGTGAGTCGGTCGAGTATCTGGAGCACAACTTTCCGCAACTTGACGGGCGCATCATCGGCGAGGACTTCCTGGAGCTCGACCTCGGCTCGATGTTTGAAGGCGACTTCTGTGTGATAGGCAATTATCCATACAATATCTCGTCGCAGATATTCTTTAAAGTGCTCGACTGGCGCGACCGCATCACGTGCTGCAGCGGAATGCTGCAGAAAGAGGTGGCAGAGCGCATAGCCGCCAAGCCGGGGTCGAAGACCTACGGCATCCTGTCGGTGCTTCTGCAGGCGTGGTACGACATCGAATATCTGTTTACCGTCGATGAGCATGTGTTCAATCCGCCGCCAAAGGTGAAGTCGGGCGTAATCCGTCTGCGCCGCAACGGTGTAAAGACTCTCGACTGCGATGAAAAGCGGCTGAAAGCGGTGGTCAAGACATCGTTCGGACAGCGCCGCAAGACGCTGCGCAATTCGTTGCGCTCAATGGCACGCCGTCCGGAAGTGCTGCAGGAAGAGATTTTCAACAAGCGTCCGGAACAGCTGTCGGTGGCTGAATTTGTAAGACTTACGAACCTTTTAAACGAGTAGAACGGCATGAGAGAATTTTCAGAGGAATTTTTGGATGAACTCAGACATCTCATACAGGAAAACAACGAGACGCAGGTGATGGCAGAACTCAAGGAGCTACACCCTGCCGACATTGCCGAACTTATACAGAAGATGGACCTTGAGGAGGCGGAGTATGTGGTGTCGCACCTTGACAGTGACGCTGCCGCCGACACCTTGATGGAACTTGATGAGGACGACCGCCACCGCCTGCTTGAGAATATGCCCAACAAGGACATTGCCAAGCAATTCGTGGAGCACCTTGACACCGACGATGCCGTCGACCTTATCCAGGAACTTGACAAAGAAGACCAGGAGGAAGTGTTGTCGCATGTCGACGACGTTGAGCAGGCAGGCTCGATTATCGACCTGCTGAAATATCCTGAGGACACCGCCGGCTCTCTGATGGGTACGGAGATGATTGTGGTCAACGAGAACTGGAGTATGCCTGAATGCGTGAAGCGGATGCGTGAGCAGGCAGAAGACATGGATGAGATTTTCTATGTCTATGTTGTCGACGACGACCGCAAACTGAAAGGCATCCTGCCGTTGAAAACGCTGATAACCAACCCTTCGGCGTCAAAGATAAAACATGTGATGGAGCCCGATCCCTACTCCGTGAAGGCCGACGAGCCGCTCGACGACGTGGTGCTCACGTTTGAGAAATACGACTTGGCGGTTATGCCGGTTGTCGACGGCATCGGACGTCTTGTGGGACGCATCACCTTCGACGATGTGATGGACGAGGCCCGTGAGCAGACCGAGCGCGACTATCAGTTGGCTTCCGGTCTTTCCACCGACGTGGAGACCGACGACAAGATTCTCGACCAGGCAAAAGCACGCCTGCCGTGGCTGATCATCGGAATGATAGGCGGACTGTCGAACTCTTGGATTCTCGGCAATTTCGAGGGCAATTTTGCCAACAATCCCGCCATCGCGCTTTTCATCCCGCTTATCGGCGGCACTGGCGGAAACGTGGGAATCCAATCGTCGGCAATCGTTGTACAGGGACTTGCCAACGGCTCGCTCGACCTTAGGAAGTCGTTGTCGCAGATTGTCAAGGAGCTTGGACTTGCGCTGATCAACGCAAGCATCATCTCGCTGCTTGTGTTTGCCTACAACTTCTTCATTTTCCATCCCGATTTCAAGATTACGATAGCCGTGTCGGCGTCGTTGTTTGCCGTAGTGCTGTTCGCCGCTACGTTTGGCACATTCGTGCCGCTGACACTTGAGAAGATGAATGTGGACCCGGCGATAGCCACAGGCCCGTTTATCACCATAACCAACGACATTATCGGCATGATGATCTACATGACAGTATGCATGATGCTGTTGCAATAGAATCAAAAATAAATTAATCCTATAAAACTTAGAAAAGCAATGTCAAAAGTATTAATTATCGGAGCCGGCGGCGTCGCTACGGTGGCAGCCCACAAGTGCGCCCAGAATTCCGATGTGTTCAGCGAAATCGTTATCGCATCGCGCACGAAGAGCAAGTGTGACGCCTTGGCTAAAGCCATCGGCAAAGACAATGTCACAACCGACCAGGTTGATGCCGACAAGGTGCCGGAACTGGTGGCTTTGTTCAAGAAGCACAAACCCGACTTGGTGGTAAACCTTGCGTTGCCATATCAGGATCTTACGATAATGGATGCCTGCCTCGAGTGTGGAGTAAGTTATCTTGACACCGCCAATTATGAGCCTCTCGACGAGGCGAAATATCAATACTCATGGCAATGGGCATACAAGGACCGCTTTGAGAAAGCCGGACTGACTGCAATTCTCGGTTGCGGTTTCGACCCTGGAGTGTCGGGCATTTTCACTGCCTACGCTGCAAAGCACTATTTCTCAGAGATGGAGCATCTCGACATCGTGGACTGCAACGCCGGAAACCACGGCAAGGCTTTCGCCACCAACTTCAACCCTGAAATCAACATCCGCGAGATTACACAGCGCGGAAAGTTTTATGAGAACGGGGAGTGGCACGAAACCGACCCTCTGTCGGTTCACAAAGCGTTGAACTATCCAAACATCGGAGCCCGCGAGTCGTATCTGATGTATCACGAAGAGCTTGAGAGTCTTGTAAAGAACTATCCGTCAATCAAGCGCGCACGTTTCTGGATGACGTTCGGCCAGGAGTACCTGACACACCTGCGCGTGATTCAGAACATCGGAATGGCAAGCATCGAGCCTATCAATTATAATGGTATGGAAATCGTGCCTATCCAATTCCTCAAGGCTGTTTTGCCAAACCCTAAAGAGCTTGGCGAAAACTATACCGGCGAGACATCGATTGGCTGCCGCATCAGCGGTAAGGACAAGGAAGGCAAAGAGATGACCTACTATGTCTACAACAACTGCTCTCACCATGCCGCCTACCTCGAAACCGGTATGCAGGCTGTCAGCTACACCACCGGTGTGCCGGCGATGATTGGCGCGATGATGTATCTTAAAGGCATTTGGAAACGTCCGGGCGTATGGAACGTTGAGGAGTTTGATCCGGATCCATTCATGGAGCAGCTCAACAAGCAGGGTCTGCCCTGGCACGAAATCTTCAATTCCGATCTGGAAGTGTAGTGCAAGAAACATCGAATCACAAAAAGTAATCCCGCATTGTCAACAACAGTGCGGGATTACTTTTTGTCGATATGTCATGTCGCTGACGCTTAGTCTTTGACAAGCACCTTGATAGGACGGCGGCATTGGTCGCTGTAGACCATGTAGGCACCGTAAGGCAACAGTTCGCAGTGGCCTTCGCTCACTGAGTCGATAACCTTTATCACGCGTCCTGTCATGTCGATGATGCGCACGTTGGTGTGGGCTACGGCGCAACGGAAATAAATGCCGTTGCCGATAGGGAGCACGGCGAGCGGTTCAGTAGCCTCGATGCCGTTGACGCCGGCTGGGTCGACAGTGATGACGTTTGATTCGTCCGACATGCGGTTCAGTCTTACCGTCTGTATGGTATAACTGTAGGTGGCACCCGATTTTGCTTCCCCGAAATCGTAGAAAGAATCCTCGCTACCATCGGTGTAGAGAGTCATACAAGTCGGTGTGCCGTTGACGTACTCGGTCAAGTTTATGCGGAAGCAGTCGATTGAGGCTGGTCGCGACGGCATAATCCAGTTGATGCGGAATCCGGTTGATGAGATGTTTGTGGCCGCCGTGGCCTCCACGCGGTCAAACACCGGCGCTTCGACGGCAGTTCCCACAAGGTTGACCACATAGCTTGTAACGCCTGTCAGACCTCCGTCGTAGAGCAGCAGTTTGGTGGTGCGCTCACCGAGCCCCTTAGGCTCGAAAGTGATTTTCAGATTGTAGTTTCCAGCGTTCACCTCGCTCCAAGAAGCGGAAGTCGACGGGATTGAGAAATCGGCAGCATTGTTGCCGTAGACTGTCATCGACAGATTTGCGGAAAGATTTCCGCGGATAGGCATTTCCAGGGTCACCCGGTCGCCGTAGACCACCTCGCCGAAGTTCACGGTCGAGTTGTTTACGGGCGCAATCAGCGAGCCGTCGCCGATAGGCGGAAGGTCTTCGTCGGTGTAAGGTTTGCCCTTCATCGAGCCCCAGATATACTCCACAAGGTCAGGATAGTCGATGAATGGGTTGCGGTTGCTCTGCAGCTTGTAGACCTCGTCGTTTCGGTTGCGCTCCTTGTCGCTCACAGGGTCCTGTCGGTGCCACTTCAAGAGCATTTCCACCGCCCAGCCCTGCATCGACGGATAAGAACCTTTTTGCGCCATATATTCGTATTTCCAGTCCAGGTTCTGATAGCATGTCACCATATAGAAATAAGTGCGGGCAAAGTCGCCTTTGTATTCATCGGCAGGCTCAAACACGTATTTAGAGCCGCCGCCCTGTCCGCTGACAGGGTTTCCCACCAGCACAAGATCGTTGTCGAAAGTGATTCCCGACGGCGACACCTCTCCGAGCGGATAGTTCAATTTCGCTGAATTGGCGGTGGCATCGGAAGGATAAAGGTGGTTCAAGTCGGTGTATGCGCCCACTTCCGTATCGCCGCCCCACCAGCTTTTCGGGAAACTGTGCTCACGGTTCATTCCGCCCCATCCGCTTCTCACGTAGCGCTTGATGTTGGAATACATGTCCCACCACGTTCCGTCGGGACGCACGTCGGTATAGCAGAACGATTCTTTGAACAGTCCGCTGTAGCTGTTTGTCGAATGCTTGCTTACAATTTCATATAGTTTGTTTTTCAGGGCTGCGTCTTTCAGTCCAGAGATTCCGTTGTAGTAACCATTTGGCGCGCCGGCGCTGGCAAACAGAGCGGTGACGGCTGCCGCGATTGTGAGCAGAAGATTTCTCATATATGATTTATTTGTTGATAATGAACCGCAAAGGTAGCAAGAAATTGCTGAAAAACAATTTATTTCGGGATGAATGAAACAAAAAAACGTGTTTGCTCGCTTATAAATAATATATTGCTTCTATTTTATAATCTGCAATACCGTAAGTCCTATTATTATCGCGATTGTAAAACTTGCAAGAGTACCTATCAGTACATACTCCGTAGTTTTTATCTCCTGCGCCTTGCTCAATTCTCCAAAACGGAAAATAGATTTGGCCGCCAGTAAAAAGCCTATACCTTCAGTCGTTCCGGTCAGTATGAAAGTCAATATCAGTATGCGCTCAAAATAACCAATCCATTTTCCGGCATTTGGCAGGCTCTTTTCCGCTGTAGCCGAAGGTGTCCATCTTTTTATGAAGAGGTTCAAAAACACAGAAGTCGGTTTTAGTATCAAAAAGTAGGCGGTGACAACAGCCCAGATATTTATATTGTTCCATTCGGTTTTGAAAAGCTCTTGACAAAAATCTCTGCAATGGTCAAACAGCGATAGCCATAAGATTACAATAACGGCAATATGCACAAGCTGGTCTATGGTGAACGATGCGACATCCTTCTTCATATATTCAACCTTTATGTAATCCATCAGTGTGTGTGACACAAAAATAACCAATGGAATAATCCAGTTGCTCCAGTCTGCAACAAAAAGATATGCTATTAAAGCATGGATGAGACTATGTAATAGTTGATAAACATACTTCTTTGAGGTCTTTTCTTGTTTGCCTTCGCATATTTTATCATTCTGAAAGACAAAATCGGAAAGGATATGGGCAAATAAAAGTCTTAGCAATATGGCCATAATCATTATTTTAATAAGTTTGAAATCAAATTATGATACCGGTCAAGATACATCTGAACAAGATTCACTTTCGCCGCGCTCAATAGTTTGCTTATATTCTGTGCAGACTTATGAAGTTTCTTAGCAATATCTTTTTGAGCCGTATTACATAGCAATGCATGATAAGCGGCTTGCGATTGTGATACGCTCCACGAGGAAATAACGTCATCCGCAAATGCCGTACTTACCAGTAATTCGTCATTCACGTCCGACCATCTTGTTTTGACGATGAGCCGCCGTTTGCCCATCTCGTCAAGTTCTCTTCCCGAGTATTGGAACGCCTCTCCGTCAGAAAGTACAACATTGTCTGCATGGTATGATATGGTTCCCACTCCCAAAGAAAGACGGGCATCCCACGGTTTTTCGCACCCCTTTGGTGTATGGCTTTTTAATCCGGCACGCAACAGTATTGCGATTTGCATTGCGTTTTCCGGGTTATTGATAACCATCTGGAAACTATCCCCTCTAAAAAACTCTATTTTTAGAGGTTCAATTACATTCAGTTCTTCGGCAATCTTTTGTATGGACTTCAGTAAGAAGTCCCGATATTCTATCTGTATGGCAGAAGAATCTATTATATCTCCTGTTATAACTCCTTTGATCTTATCCATATTCATAGAATGTTTTAATCACCTGCAAAGGTACGATTATTCTCTCAATAATTAACCGAAAACGGTTGATTTTTCAAAATCAACCAAAAATAGTTGATATTCAATAATCAACCGTTTCCGGTTTATGCCTAATTACCCCTTCTGCTGCAACAGGTGTTTCAAGTTTTCATCATTTGCGATACGTTCCATTTCCTCTTGAACAATCTGCTTCACTTCCTCCTTGATGCGCCTGTAATTCGCCTGAACCGTTTCCTTCATGCGGTCGTTGCCGTCCCCGTCCGTAAAGTCGGTAATGACGGGTATCTTCTTGTAGGCTTTCTCTTCGCGCTTCACCTTCTTGGCATACACGACAATCTCACAATGAAAAATCATCTGAAAAAGCCATAAAAGCACCTCTTTGGCATAAGCATAAAAGAAATGGGCCTTGCCTCATCAGTCTAAACTGTTGTTTAGGCGTGAGGCAGAACCCTTTTCTCACCGCTTATGCAATAGTCGGCACACGTTCGTTCAAAACCTGTTTTGTACGATGGTGCGCCGACACATGTAATCGCTTTTACGGAAAATAAGAGTGAAAAATCAGACAGATAACATCAAAAGTCCCAACAAAATTGCTACCTTTGCATACGAAGAGTTCTTTGAAGGTTACGCAACGCGCAGAAGAATAATGCAGTAGATAACTTGCTAATTCGTAACCTATTACCATAATGAGCAATCAACCTACGCTCATTTCCAGTGGTTTACACTCTTTTAGTAACTTCTCGGTACGAATCAACAAAAACAATCAAAAATATGAAGAAAGTATTATTGGCGGCAGCAGTGGCATTGACACTTGCCGGCTGCGGAAAGACAGGAAATAAAGACGCGGAAGCAGACAAAAACGTAAGCATGTTTCGCACGGAAGAAGTTGTTGCCAAGAAGCAATTGTCGTTGCCCGACAGTCTGAACTTTTATGGCAAGGACGCAAAAGTGTTTACAGAGACAAAGGTTTCTGTATGCTGGCCTGAAACACTTGGAGGCAAGGAGCCGAAAGAGCTGCAGGACAGCATCCTCTCGATAGCCTTCGGCACAAGCAAGCGCGCCACGCTCAAAGAATCGCTGGAGGCGATGCTTGCTGAGCCTCTTGGCTTTGAGGGAGAAAAGGGCATCACACAAAAAGACGTTGACAAACTGCCGGAGCTGTCGGAGACTGTGCACCGCCACAGCGCCCAACTTACGGTTACGCCTACGAGCATAGGCAAGCGTCTTGTGACCTACAGTGTGTATTCCTACGCATTCCTCGGCGGAGCTCACGGCAACTATGCGACAACCTATGTCAACTACGACGTGGAGAAGGGTCAGGTGCTGACCGTGGGACGTGTGTTTGCCGACGTGCAGGGGTTGAAGACCGCAATCATGCGCGAGCTTCAGCTGAAGCCGGAGTATGCAGGAAGTCTGCTTGTCGACAAGGTGCCTACTGTGGGCAACTTCTACATTGAAGGGGCGTTGATTACGTTCTTCTACAACCCGTATGACGTTGCATGCTATGCTGCCGGCGACATCAGAGTGGCGCTGCCTATCCATGAGGTGCGCGAATTTATGAGCGACTATGGCAAATCGCTCTTCCCCGAGGAAGACTGACGTGATTTTTGAATAAAGAAATGCCGGAGGCGCATCGCTTGTTGGGTGATGCGCCTCCGGTTTGTCATGTGTGGCCTACGCTATTTCTTCAACCTCACTTCGTAGAGGTCGTTGCGGCGGTCTCTGAGATTCTTCACGCTTCCGTAGGTGTGGAGGTGGTTGAGCCGGTCGAGGTCTACGTCGCTGACAAGAATCATCTCGGTGTTTGGCGTAGCCTCTGCACGTGTGCCGTCAGTGGGGAATTCAAAGTCGCAAGGCGTGAACACGCCCGACTGTGCATACTGGATATCCATATTGTGGACTCTCGGAAGGTTGCCCACGCTGCCGGCAATCACTACGTAGCACTCGTTTTCGATGGCTCGCGCATGTGCGCATACCTTTACGCGTGAATATGCGTTCTGAGTGTCGGTGAGAAATGGCACGAAGAGAATCTGCATTCCCTCGTCGGCCATCAGACGCGACAGCTCGGGAAACTCGACATCGTAGCAAATCAGGATACCGATGCGCGCGCAGTCGGTTTCAAACGTCTGAATCTTGCTGCCTCCGCACAAGCCCCAGCTCTTTATCTCGTCGGGGGTGACATGAATCTTCTCATACGACTCATACGAGCCGTCGCGGCGGCACAGGAAGCCCACGTTGTACAGGCGTCCGTCTTCTTTCACCTGAGGCATCGAGCCGGTGATGATGTTGATGTTGTAACTGATGGCAAGTTTCACGAAGCGGTCGCGGATTTCGGTGGTGTACTGCGCCAGTCCGCGGATTGCCTCCGCCTCGCTGTCGTCGTTGAACCGCGCCATCAGCGGAGCGTTGAAGTATTCAGGAAACAACACAAAGTCGCTTTGATAGCCCGACACCGCGTCGACGAAAAACTCCACCTGTTCGAAAAGGTCGTCGATAGTGCGGTATGAGCGCATCTGCCATTGCACCAGCCCCACGCGCACGGTGGTCTTCTTGCTCACCACATCCTGCGACGGCGCCTGATAGTAGATATTGTCCCATTGCAACAGGCAGGCATAGTGTTTCGACTCCTCGTCGTTGGGCAGATAGTTGCGCATCACCTTGCGCACGTGGAAATCGTTGCTCAGCTGGAACGTCAGCACAGGGTCGAAAATCTCTTTCTGACGCACCTTCGTGATATACTCCTTCGGGCGCAGCTTGTCGGCATACTTATGATAGTTCGGTATGCGTCCGCCAAACATGATGGCTTTCAGGTTCAGCGACTCGCACAAGTCCTTGCGGTATTCATACATACGGCGGGCGAGGCGCAGTCCGCGGTATTGCGGATGGATAAACACCTCTATGCCATAGAGAATATTGCCGTTGGGATTGTGGGTGCTGAATGTCTCGTTGCCCGTCACCTGTGCGTAAGTGTGGTCGTTTTTAACAAGGTTGTAGTCGACAATCAGCGACAGGGCGCAGCCCACAATTTTGTCGTCGACAACCGTTACAATCTGACCCTCCGGAAAAATGTCGATCAATTTCTGTATTTGTCCACGGGTCCAAAACACATCGCTGCCGTCGGCGTATACGCGCGTGAACGACTGCGACAGCTGTTCGTAATCCTCCATTTGAAGATTGCGAATCAACACTTTGTTGATTTTAATAGAATCTTCCATAGCGTGGCGAAATTACAGCGAAAATAAGACCTAAACAAGATTTTCGGCAAAAAAAATAGCACCATACATTTGCAATTTCCGCAACTTAGATGTATCTTTGCACTCGCTTCAGGCAATAAAGCCGCAGCAGGTCCTATAGCTCAGTTGGTTAGAGCATCTGACTCATAATCAGGGGGTCCTTGGTTCAAGCCCAAGTGGGACCACACAACAGAAGGTAGTTAGCTTCGCTGACTACCTTTTTTTATCCACATTCCCGCATGCCCGGCAGATTTCCAATCTTTAAATTGCTGATCTATTTTTCGTTTCACATCGACGTCTTTCTCACCGTTTTGAGATTTCTTGCGGGAATCACATTGAAAATCTGCGAATTTCAAGTCCGCCTTAGCTCAAAAAACTACACTTATTCCATTTTCAACACCCTCAAAAAACACACTTATTCCATTTTCAACACCCTCAAAAAACACACTTATTCCATTTTCGACTCCCTCAAAAAATACACTTATTCCATTTTCGACTCCCTCAAAAACTACACTTATTCCATTTTCAGCACCCTCAAAAAATACACTTATTCCATTTTCCCGGGAACAAAGACACAAAGGGCCGACACCTCGCAAGAAGTGTCAGCCCTTTGGTGTAGTTTATAGATGCAATTCTAAATTACTTTTTCAGGAACTTGCCTCTGACTTTCGTGCCGTCGGCAAATGTAGCTGAGTAGATATACATTCCGTTCTGGAGAGAGGCAACGCTCACTGCGTCGGTGTCGCTCTCTGCCACTTTCGCGCCGCTGAGTGTGTAAACCTCAACCGACGCTACTCCCTTATCTGATTTCACATTTATCACGTCGGTGGCAGGGTTGGGATAAACTACCAGCTCGCCGCCGGTCACTGACGCAACGCTGCTCTGTGGCTTGAACTCAGTCACCGAGATGCTTTTGCCAGTGTCGCTGTTCAGACGGAAATAGTGCTTGCCGTAGCCCACTTCGCTGATGTCGGCAGTCTGCGCTGTGCCGTTGTTGAAGATTATGCTGATTTCAGGATACTGTGTTCCGAAATTGTGGTAATACATTGTCTTGCCGTCAACGGTTGCTGTCTCTGTCATGGCATCGCCTGGCCAAGCGCTGGTTATCTGCTCTGAAACCCACGCGTAGATGTTGATGCTATTCCACGACTCCGGCTTCTCAACGTAGATTTCAATAGGCTCTATCGATGTGATATAGGTTGCTTCCTTGATGCTCGACACGATTTTGCCGCCAGCGGCTACCACAGCCTTGAGTTTGGTGTTGGTATTGATGTCCAGAGTTGTGCCTGGAGCCACGTGTGTGCCGTTGGTGAGCGAAGGAATTGAGCCGTCGGTAGTGTAGATAATCTCAGGATTGTTGAAATCCTTTGCGTTTGCCACGTCCATTGTCACCTTGACACCGTCGGTATATGTGCCACCATCGGGCGAGAATGACAACTGGGCAACTTGGCTTTCAAGATTCTTGATAGCCACCTTTGTCCAGATGGAGTAGAGAGCGTTGCCAGCCACCTTGTCCGCAGTAGAATAGCCTTTCGATGAAGGATCGTAGGAGCCACGACCAATCTTGATGAGCAGCTTGCCGTTATTGCCTGTCACCTCAGCCACATAGCGGTTATTGGTTGTCTCAAGCACATTGACAGTGCATTGGTTTGTCAAGCCGACCGACTTGCGGATGGCGATGAGTTTCTTGATGGCGTCCTTTTTGTCGAGCCAGTGCTTGTAGAACACGCACGGGGTTCCCGGTGAGCAGAGCATGAAGGCATTGGCAGCCTCAACGTCGCCGGTAAACATTTTGTCCGACTCCTTGTAAGTGTCGTGGTTGTCGACGAAAGTGACAGCATAACGCTGGTAAGTGTCCATGTGGATAATTCCGGCAGGCTGGTTGAGCAAGCCGTTGCGCTTCCACACGAGTTTTGAGAAGTTCATTCCCGGGAAAGCGGCGTTGAGCGCCCACTTGAACTCAAAGTCGAAGGCAGCCGATGTGCGGCCCGTACGGTCAATCCACGATGTTGTCTTGTCGTAGTTGTCCCAGTACTCACCCACGCTGTATGATGCTTTTGCCGATTCGTTGTAGATTTTGGTATACTCAGCGCCGTAGCCCTTCACCATGTCATAGCGCCAACCCGTGAAGCCGAGGTCGTTCTTCAGAAAGTCGAGATAAGCCTTCACCGCCTCCTGCACTGCAGGATTTGTGTGGTCAAGGTCGCGGCAGCCGTCAAAGTTGTCGCCGGTGTCGTATGCGCCAGTAGGCTGCGGCATACCAGTCTGGTTGGCAAGCTCGTCGTTCTTGCAGATGGCGTCAAGACCGAGTTTGTAAGTTTTTCCATTGTAAGTTTCTGCAGGGAAGTCATACCAGTTGGTGGCGCCGTTGCGGTGGTTGACCACCACGTCTTCGATAATACCGGTGCCGAACTGCTTGAATGTGGAAATCATCGAGCGCAGCTCCGCTTCGTTGCCAAACGAAGAGTTAAAGTTGCTGAACCAGTAAACAGGGTCGTAGCCCATCGACGGATTTGCCGACGATTTGCCCGCGTTAGGCACCCAGATCAAATTGAAATAAGACGACAGTTCAGCGGCATTTGCCTTAAGCACAGTCCATTTAGAATCCTTGTAAGAGTCCCAATAAAAGCCCTGCAGCATCACGCCGTCGTAATTTGCAGGCCAGGCATATTCGCCCTCCGCCTTTGCCTTGGGCGCGCAGAGCAACAACAGCGCCAGCAAAGGAAGCATAATCTTTGAAAATGCTGATTTTCTCATAGAATAATAGGTCAGTTGTTTATAAGTGATTAAATAGTTCGCAAATATATCAATTAAATCAATACACAGCCAACAATTGGTCTCTTTTATTTTTAATTATGGTAAAATAATGGCTTATTGGTTCAAAAAACGTGTCTGTTTCGGCTTCGACACGACACTCTTTGCCCATCTGCTTTCACAATTCAGTGGAAATGACTAATTTTGACCCCGAAAATTTATTTATCAACAATGAAGAGAATATTTTTATTGGCGGCAGGCTTGCTCGTAGCCACAAGCGGACTGCTCGCCGAGACTAAAGAGAAGGTCGCATTCGGCGACTTTGAGCATTGGGTCACAAGAACCATCAAAGAGTCCGCAATCATCGGCGGAAAATCCAAGACATTATACGAAATTGGCCCGACACAGACAATCCACGGCAACAAGGCTTACAGAAACCTCGGAGGCTCGCCTTGGGCTACGTCAAACGTGTATGCCAAAGTGGCTGGCGTGGTGAAGGGCAGCAACGCCGTGTTCCCAGCGCAGCGCGCTGCCGGAAACAAATGCGTGAAGCTTTCAACAATCATGGAGAAGGTGAAGGCACTCGGTGTGGTGAATATGGACGTATTGGTTTCGGGAAGCATCTACTTCGGCACAATGGTGGAGCCGGTGAGCAGCACCAAAAATCCATACAGCAAACTGGACATGAACGTAAGGTTCACAAAACGCCCTAAATATCTGACCTACGACTACAAAGTGGAGATTCCTGCCAATGCCCAGATGATATATTCAAGCGGTTTCGGAAAGAAGAAAGCTCTCAAAAAGCAGAATGCATGCGAGGTATTCGTGTTGCTGCAACGCCGATGGGAGGACGCCAACGGCAACATCTACGCAAAGCGCGTGGGAACAGGTCGCGAACGCTACACGAGAAGCACCGGATGGGTCAACGGACACCGCCTGCGCATCTACTACGGAAACATCGTCGGACAGCCTTACTATAAAAGCTACATGAACCTTGTCGACAGCAGCCGTCCATACTATGCGCGCAACAGCAAGGGCAAAATCGTGCCTATCCATGAGGTTGGTTGGGACAGCCCGCTGGCAACTCCAACCCACATCATCATGATGTTCTCTGCCGGCTGCGGCACGGCTTATGAGGGCACTGTCGGTCAGAATCTATACGTCGACAACGTGGCGTTTATCTACGACTAAACCGACTCGTTTATAAGCATAATGGGTGCATCCGCTAAGATGCGCCCATTTTTTTTGCACTTATTGCACTTCATTTAGAAAACCATAGAAAATTTCTGAGTAATTTTGCATCCAGTTTTAGGTTTGTAGGTATAAGTATGGCAAAATGCAATGAAATGACAAGCGGTGCCACGATGCCGCTCATTTTCAAATTCACTATGCCCTTGCTGCTCGGCAACCTGCTGCAGCAGACATATTCGCTGATTGATGCGGCTATTGTGGGCAAATTCTTGGGCATAAGCCCATTGGCAGCAGTCGGCGCCAGCAGTTCGGTGATCTTTCTGATTCTTGGCTTCTGCAACGGCTGTTGCTGCGGATTCGGCATTCCGGTGGCGCAGAAATTCGGAGCGCGCGACTATGAGTCAATGCGCCGCTACGTCTACAGCAGTCTGAAACTGACGGCATGGCTGTCGGTGTCGATAGCCGTGGTGACGAGCCTGCTGTGCGCGGCCATCCTTCGATGGATGAGCACTCCCGAAAACATCTTTAGCGACGCCTATTGGTATCTGCTGATCACGTTTATCGGCGTGCCGGCAACGTTCTACTACAATCTGCTCTCAAGCATAATCCGCGCGCTCGGCGACAGCAAAACCCCGTTCTGGTTTCTGCTTTTCTCCACCATCCTCAACATCGTGCTCGACATTTTCTGCATCGTCACCCTCGGATGGGGAGTGGCTGGAGCCGCTATTGCCACGGTGTTCTCACAGGCGCTGTCGGCTGTGCTGTGCTACGTCTATATGATTCGTAAGTTCGACATCCTCCGTGCCTCGCGCGACGAGCGGACAATGTCGCGGCGACACTGCTCAACACTGCTCAAAATCGGCGTGCCGATGGGCTTGCAGTTCTCAATCACCGCCATCGGCAGCATTATGCTGCAAAGCGCCAACAACGCCCTCGGCACCGACTGCGTGGCTGCCTTCACCGCCGCTATGCGCATCAAGATGTTTGCCATCTGTCCGTGCGAGAGTCTGGGCATCGCCATGGCCACGTTCACCGGTCAGAACTATGGAGCCGGGCGTCCGCAACGGGTGTGGATGGGCGTGAAATCGAGTATGGCGATGGTGATGGTCTACGTCGTGGCAGTAAGCACGACAATGCTGCTGTGGTCGGAGGAAATGTCGCTGATGTTTGTGTCGGCCTCCGACACGGCGATAATCCGCAACACGGCTTTGTTCCTGCATGTGTCGGCATACATGATGCCTCTGCTGGCTCTGTTGTGCGTGCTCCGCTACACCATCCAGGGCGCCGGATTCACCAACTTCGCAATGCTGTCGGGCGTGATGGAGATGGTGGCGCGCGGCATTGTCAGTCTGGTGTTTGTGCCTAATTTCGGCTACATTGCCGTGTGCTTCGGCGACTCTGTGGCGTGGTTTGCCGCCGACATCTTCCTGGTTCCGGCATTCATCTACGTCTACCGCCGCATCCGTCGCGACTGCACAATGCCGCAAACCGAAACGGCAAAAAGCTTCTGACAGACAAAAGGCACCGCAACAACCCGTCGCAGTGCCTTTCCCAACCTATATCACCTTGCTACAATACTATTTTCGTCACGCGATGTCCCGACGTTGTGGCAACGACAACGACGTATACTCCGCATAGCTGCCGCTGCCAACTGGCACTTATCTGCAATCAACGAATTGCGTTACTTAACAATCTGTGCCGTCACCACTGTGCCGTCAGCCTTAACGGCTTTGATAACATAGACACCCGGCTGAACCGTTGCGATGCTCATTGTGGCTGTGCCTTCAGCGTGCGCCACAACTGCGCCGTTAAGGTTGAAAACAGTTGCCTCTACAGTGCCTTCCGGAAGGACGACCTCGTTGCTGGCTACGAAAATTGTGCCCTCGGCAGCGATTGCTGCCACGCCCGATGTTGTGCCGTTTACGTCATAAACGTAAAGTTCCTGCAATTTTGTGCCATAGCCAGTAGAGGCCTTGGTTGAATAAACCTTGATATATTTCGCTTCAATTCCTTTGCCGGCAAACCAGTCTGTACGAGCCTCCAGTCGTGCAGGTTTGTCATAAGTGCCGAACACAGTAAAGGTCTTGCCGTCGGTCGAAGCCTCTACTGTGTAGCGGCATGAGTTCGCTCCTTCCCAAGAAGCCTTGACAGCATCGATTTTAAACACCTTTTCCAATTCCACTACAATCCAGCAGTCGTAAGTGTGGTCCTTCGAGCCTGCAGGCTCGGCTGCTCCCCACAGAGAGCCGGCAGCATCTACACCGTCGACAGCATTTTCCGGCTTTGAATCACCGGTCTGGTCGCCCTCTGAAACAGTCACCGGACGGTTCAACGCAAGGTTGTCGCCCTTTGGATCAACCACAATCACTGTCACCACGTTTGACTGCAATCCATTTTCCGCAGTATAATACACTTCATAAGCGCCTGCCTCTTCGGCTGTCAAGACATTGCCGTTCATCAAGCCGGCGCTTACTGTCCATATTCCCTTATCGGCGCTGATGTCGTAATTCCCACCGAATTGATCCAAGCCTGTGAGTGTGAAAGTGTAGTCGCCAGGGGTGCCGCACTCCTTGTCGGCAGCAATCATGACACTTGTCAGCTCCGACTTCGAATTTGTATAAACTTCAAGTTCATATAATTTTGTACCATATTGTGTCGCGGCACGTGTTGAGTGGAATTTCACATAACGGGCCTTTACAGCTTCCTCGCTTGTAAGCCAGTCGTGGCGTTTAGTCAGACCGATACCGTTTGTCACTGTAAAAGCAGGCACAGGGTCGGAGAACGTCACATTGTCGGTAGAGAAGGTGATAGTGTAGTCGGCCGACGATGCTCCCTCAAAGGATGTGTGGACGCAGTTCACATCATAAGTATCGCCAAGGTCAACCACCAACATTGCGTCATACTCATGGTTTTCCACACCGCTCGGCTCGTCTGTAATCCAGAGGCTTCCAAGATTGCCGTCCACTGCATTTTCCGGGTTTTTAGAGCCTTCGGTTGCAAAAACGATGTCTTTTTTCAATGCCAGATTCGCACCTTCTGCCTTGACCTCTATTTTCAGCTCGTTAGACTCAATGTCGCCGATTTTCATCTTCACTGTATATGTGCCACGGCTCGTTACGGTAAGTTTGTTGTCGACAACAGATGCGCCTTCCGAAACAATCATCTGGCGGGATGCGTTTTCCTCGGCTGTCAGAATATAGTTCATTTTATATTGGTCGAGGAATTTGTAGCCGAGCGTATAAGTGTCGGCGACAGAGCCTTCAAGTTTGTCTGCCGTAATCTCTATCGATGAGAGTTTCGAGGCTTCCTCCGCCATGTCATACACACCGAACTCCCAAAAACTGAAACCATAAGACGAGCCTCGCTCTATCAGCTCAACTGCCACATAGCGGGCTGTAACGACATCCGTCGTAGATACTGCTATGGTCTCCGATGCTGGAAATCCCGACAAAGTCTTGTTGATTTCTGCAATTTCTGTCCATCCGGTTGCGAAATCGTTTGTCTTGTCATCATCTGTAAGTTTGAGAGCCATCTCGGCGGTGATTTCATCGGCAACGTGTATTTTATAATGTTTGCCGTATGCGCCTTCCCAAACAATCTTCAAATGGTCGATGATGGTTCCTTTCTCAAGATCCACGTAGAACCACTGGTTGTCGCCGTCAGAAGCTTTCGACTCCCAACGTGTGCCAAGATTATCGTCAACCGCCAGTTCTGGAGGCTGCTGGTTTGAAGACGCATATACTTTTTTCCCCAATGCCACATTGGCGGCTTGCGATGTTGCTGAGAGCATCAATAACGCTCCCAATAACAAGGTGATGTTTTTAAATCTCATAGTTGTTTTTAAATTTTATGGTTTTATTAATAATTATCTGAAAAATGGTTTTTCTCTCACCACAAATTTACACATACCACATCTTTCAACACTAACTTTTTCTTTCACAACAACTCAACATCAACAAAATCCGGCATTCTGAAAAGTTTTGCACAATTAATTATATATCAAATAATTGCACCACTACTATGTTTTAAAACACATCTCACAATGTTGAGTTTTTTCCTCAACATCGCGTTTTTCCACCATTTTTCGTGTGTTTTCATCATCCACCTCATTGTGGAATCCTCAGAAGCCGGCTTGCACCAACTTTCGACTGCTTAGGCAGCGCCTCTTGAAAGCAAAATTAAGCGCGCTTAATTTTGTTTTTACCTCGGCTTGCACTAACTTTACATATTGAAATGGAAACTGCTCTTTACTTAATCCCGGTGATGCTCAGCGATGAGCCTTTAGACAAAGTGCTGCCGGCATACAATCTTCAGATTGTCAAGGAAATAAAATATTTTATAGTTGAAAACGTTCGTTCTGCACGACGTTTTCTCAAAAAGTGCGACCGTACAATCGACATCGACTCGCTTACGTTCTACACCCTCGACGAGCATACACGCCCCGAAGAAATTGGCGACTATCTGAATCCTCTAATCGAAGGCAATGCCATGGGTGTGATTTCTGAAGCAGGATGCCCGGCAATTGCCGATCCGGGAGCCGATGTTGTGGCAATGGCCCAACGCCGCGGGCTGAAGGTGGTGCCTTTGGTAGGGCCGTCGAGCATATTGCTGTCGCTGATGGCTTCGGGATTCAACGGACAGAGTTTTGCATTTCAAGGCTATCTCCCTATCGATGCTGCAAAACGACAGAAAAAACTGCACGAGATGGAACGCAACGTCGCTGCCGGACAAACGCAGATTTTCATCGAGACGCCCTACCGCAACAACAAACTGGTGGCTGAACTGAGCCAGCAGCTGCGCGGCGACCTGCGCCTGTGTGTGGCTTGCGACGTGACCGGCGCAACCGAGGAAATCACCACGCGCCCGGTGCGCGAATGGGCGAAGGCGAAATACAACTACGACAAGCGTCCCGCTATTTTCCTGATTTATCGTTGACGTGACTATGGAGAAGATTCGTAAAAACTCGCGCAGCCGCTGTCCGTATCAGCAGGGGTCGCTGTTTGGCGACGACGAGTCGGCGGCCCTGATGACGGGCGGCATCAACACACGAGGACGCAGCAAAAAAAGACTGTCGGAGCTTGACACTCCGCTTGAGATAAGCAACGACACCGGCAGTTTCCGATTTATCAGTTTCGGCAGCGGGAGCAGCGGCAACTGCTCATACATAGGCAACGAGCACGGCGGATTTCTGATCGATGCCGGAGTCGACATAAAGACTGTGTTGGCGGAGATGGAGAAAAACAACATCCGTCCGGAGTCGCTACTTGGCATCTGCCTCACTCACGACCACGGAGACCATATCCGCTATGCTTACTCTTTCCTGCGACGATACCGCACGATGGCGCTCTACTGCACAAACCGGGCGTTCAACGGGCTGCTGCGCCGACACAACATCTCACGACGCATAAAAGACTATCACCACGCAATATACAAGGAGATTCCTTTCAACGTGGGAGATTTCGAAGTGACGGCGTTCGACGTGCCCCACGACGGCAGCTGCAACTCCGGATTCTCAATAACCTACGGCGACGCCAATTTTGTGCTCGCCACCGACTTGGGAAGCGTGACCGACCGTGCTCGCCACTACATGTCGCTCGCCAACTATCTGGTAATCGAGAGCAACTACGACTCTACGATGCTCGACAACGGCTCTTATCCGGAATACCTCAAAAGCCGCATCCGCGCTGGTAACGGACACATGGACAACGCCGCAACGGCGGCTTTCTTGAAGGAGATTGCCTCGGAAAGGCTGAAATACGTGTATCTTTGCCACCTCAGCCACGACAACAACACGCCCGACACGGCACGAAGCTGCGCGATGAAGGCTCTGCAGGAGGCGGGATTTTCAGTTGGCGAAGGGACGGAGTCGCTGACCGACAATGCCAAGGACGTGCAACTCGTTGTGCTGCCGCGGTTTGACGCGACTCGCTGTTACAAGTTTCACGTCAATTTGAAATAATTCGACTGAAAGTCTTGCCAAAATGAAAAATTGTCATTACTTTTGTACCCGATTTGCGCATGTGGCGTAATTGGTAGCCGCGCTAGACTTAGGATCTAGTGACGTAAGTCGTGGGGGTTCGAGTCCCTTCATGCGCACAAAAAAAAGATTGTATCAGTTGATACAATCTTTTTTTGTGCCTTCAACTTTCCAGCCTTTAGAAATATCCGACGATATGCAGAATCGACGGAGTGAGGATGGCTGTGAAGATGCCGTTGAGCGTGAGTCCGAGACTGGCAAAAGCACCATAACGATCGCTGATGCCAAACGCCCGCGACGACCCTACGGCATGCGCCGCCGTGCCCATCGACAAGCCTTGAGCTATCGGGCTATGGACGCGCGACCAGCGCATTACGCCAAAGCCCACAATGCCTCCGAAGATGCCTACGCTGACCACTACCGCCGCCGTTAGCGACGGGATGCCGCCAAGCGAGCTTGTCACCTCCATGGCTATAGGCGTGGTTACCGACTTTGCGGCAAGCGACATAACCACATCGTGCGACGCGCCGCAGACATCTGCCACCCACACCACCGAGATGATGCCTGAGATGCAGCCTCCGAGCGCCGACAGCGTTATGGGAAGCAGCTGCTTCTTGACGGTCGACAGTTGCTTGTAAAGCGGCACGGCAAGCGCCACGACTGCCGGCTTGAGCCAGAACTCAATGTAACGTCCGTACTGATTGTAGGTGTCGTAAGGGATGTCGTAAGCCATCAGAAACACTATGATCAGCGCGATGGTTACAAGTATCGGGTTGAACAAAGAAAAGCGCGTGCGGCGCTGTATCAGTTGCGCTGAGCCGTAGACCACAAATGTGAGCGCAAGCAGGAAGTATGGGTTGTTAATGTATTCCATGACGTTTCGTGAATTGACGATGTTGATATTTTCTTACCAGTTGGTGAATCCAGCCAGTGACCACGATAACCACAACGGTGCTGACCGCCGATGCCACAATGATTGGCAGCAGCTGCGCCTTTATGACATTGAGGTGGAGCATAAGCGCCACGCCTGGCGGAATAAAGAAGAATCCAAGATTCTTGACCAGAAAATTCGCTATACCCTCAACCCATCTGAGGCGTATCCATTTAAGCTGCAGGCACGCTGTAAGCAGCAGCATCCCGATGATGCTTGACGGCAGTTTGATGCCTGTGAGCCACACTATCAGCTCCCCTATCGCAAGGAAGCCGAAGATGATTCCACATTGATAAACCATTCTGTAATTTTTTTCTTTCCTAAAACAATCAGCTGCAAAATTACTGCTTTTATCCGGATTGGGACGCATACATAGCCTATAAACTGAAGGCGGGCACGCCAATTTCTTGGTGCGCCCGCCTCATATAGGGTTGTTGCAAGTGTTATTTCACACTGACAATGCGTGCCATCGAGCCGTCGGCGTTTTCAACACGCACGGCATAATAGCCTGTTGCCATCGGGATTGTTGTCTCGGCTGAGATATTGCCTGCAAACACGCGACGGCCGTTCACGTCGAAGATTTCAACCTTGCTGTCGCTTGCCACGCTCACGCGCACTGCTCCGTCGGCGCCGGCTATAGTCACACCGTCGAGCGCCACGTCGCTGACACTGCCCATAACCTTGAAGAGGGCTGTCACCGTAGTGTTGCGCGAAATCTTGAACTCATTGCCTTCAATCACCTTGCTGTTGGCTGTGATTTTGTCAAGTTCGTATCCAGCGTCAGGCGTTGCCTTGATGGTGATAGGCGACATCCGTTTCACCTTGTCGCCAGAGTTGATCACCTTTCCTTCAGCGTCTTTCAACTCGATAGAGCCATTGACTGTCGGTGCGATGATAAGGCGTGCCACGTCGCATCCAGAGCCATTGCCGCTCATGCTTGGCGTCCAACCTTTCTCTGAAGCGATTGATGTGTCGGAATTTTCCGCATCGTTAGGAGTAGCCTCCGTGCCTGTGAGCAGCGTCAAGTTGGCAGACGGTTGCTCTTCAACCACCTGCGCGCGCTGCGGAAGGGTATAGAAGAAGTCGTTGAGTTCGCAAGCAGTCATACCGTTGCCGCCGCAGTCAATCTTGTAAAGGTCGGTGTTGGCGCTGAGGTCGAGGCTGCGGATTGCGTTGTCGTTGAACGAGAGCATCTGCACCTTCTTGTTGGCTGTAAGGTCGAGTGTTGTGAGCAAGTTTCCGCCCACGCTGACATCTATAAGCTCTGGATTGTGCGAGAGGTCGACTGTGGTCAGCTCGTTGTTCATCAATGTAGCTTTGCCAAGTGCTGGAAGCATCGACAGGTCGATGGCTGTCAGGTAGTTGTTAGCAACGTTGACTTCCTCAAGCTTAGGATTGTTCGACAGGTCGATGGCCTCAAGCTGGTTGACCTTAACGTTGCATACAAGCAGCTCTGGGTTCTTCGACAGGTCGACAGACGTCAGGCTGTTGCCGTAGCAAGAGAATGAGCGGAGCTCAGGGTTGTGGGTCACGTCAATCTCTTTCAGCTCGCAGTAGCTTGCGTCAAGCTCCAAGAGGAACGGCTGTCCGCTGACATCGAGCGTGCGGATAGGGTTCATGTAAAGGTTCAAGTTGTTGAGTATGGTTGTCTTCGACAGGTCGATGCCGGAAATCTTGTTGTTCCACAGTCCCATCTCCTCGCCAAACTCGCCGTAGCTTTCAAGGTTAAGAGCGAACACCTCACCCTTGATAGTCACTGTCGACATTGTTGCCGACTGGTCGGCCGGTGCAGCCGCTACGCCGTCGATACGCACATAGTTCTTGCTGCTCACCTCATATTCCTGACTTGAACCGTTACCCCAGTCGATTGAGACTGTCGGCTTATTACCGCCTTCGGCAGCCAGCGCAAACGACAATGACTGACCGATAGGAGCGGTAAACGAGATAGTGCTTGTCTCTCCGCGGAACACCACTTCGATTGTCGACTCTTCGTTGACCACAAACGTCTTCTCATAGATGCTCTCGCCGTTGACAACGACGTGGTCAAACATATAGCCTTCGTCAGGAGTGTCGTTTACCATGATGGCGACGCCTGCCTTTGCAGTTGTCGTCACATCGGCAAGCTCCTGGTAATAGTTGCCAGCCCACTGCGAAAGGTAAAATGAACCGTGGGTTGTGGAATATTTAGTAAAGTTGTAGTTGCGCTCGTTTGAGATGTCGCCGCCGAAATAGCCGGTAACATTCACCTTCTCGCCTGTGTCGTTAGCCTTGACGGTCACAGGCACAGCCGGACAATTGGCAGTTCCGTCGCCTGTAACGTCGATTTTCCACTTCATTTCGTTGCTCGTCACGTATTCTGTGTCGGCAGTCTCGGCATTCGAGCCTTCAACAAAAAGATTGGTGTTGTAGGCATCCTTGTTCAACGCCGGCAGTGTGTGCAGCGTGAATGTCATCGAGTTGCCTGTCATCTTCGAGTTGTTGCGCATATCAAGATATGAGAACTTTCCGCCAGGAAGCACATAGTTGAAATAGAAGAACGGGCAGAGAGTGTTGGCAGCACGGAAATCGCGCAGAAACTTCGTCTTCGTCAAGTCGATATAGCTTATCTGCGTATCGCTGATGTTGATTGTGCCCAACGATTCATTGTTGGAGATGTCGATGCGCGACAATTGGTTGCCGTTGACCAATAGCGAGCCGAGCTCCTTGTTGGTCGACACATCAACACTTGTCAATTTATTGTTGCCGCAGTTGAAATAGTTGAGTTCCGGATTGTTGGCTACATTTATGTCTGTAAGCTGGTTGCTGGAGCAGTCGAACGAAAACAGCTTCGGAAACTTGGTCACGTCAATCTCAGAGAGATAGTTGCCGTTGACCGACAGCGTCGACAGATTGGGATATGTGCCGTTCTCAAAATCGAGCAACGCGTTGTTGGAAAGGTTGAGCGAGCTCAGATTAGGCAACGAGATTGCATAGAAATGCATAATGTGGCAGTTGTTCATGCTTATCTGCTTCAAATTGGTGCTTCCGTCATAGAACACAACTGTGGTAAGCTCCGGATTGTCGTTGGCAGTGAAGTACTGCAGCTTGTCGAAATTGATAAGGTTCAACGCCACAAAATTCTCTCCGTTTTCCGACACATTGAGCTGCTCGAGGCTATTTGCCAACGAAGAAATTTCAAACTGATGAGAGTCAATCTTGTTGCTCTTCAACCCGAGATTCTTCAAAACAGAGTTGCCGGTCGATGAGAATGTTACAATCGAGTTTTCGTTAAGACTCAATTTGGTAACCTCCGGGAGTCCGCTGAGATTGAAATCTGTCAGCTGATTCTTTTCCATATCCACCTCTTTCAGCTTCGTGTTGGCGAAAGTGGCGGCAGAAATCTGCATCTCTTTAATCTCAAGATAAGTGATGTCGCCCTTGATGGTGATGGTCTTGCTTGCGCCAAGCTTGCCGGTGATCTCCGAGCCGTAAGTCCAGCTAGGCTTCACTTTGTTGTAGATTTTCTCGACGCCGTCACCCCAGTCGATGGTAAACGCATCGTCCATAGAGTCAGCCCAAGTATACAGCTTGATGCTTGCTCCCTCGTCGAGGGTTGTGGTCAATGTGACCACGCTCTCTTCCGCATTGGCGATAGGAACCGCCAAAAAGGCAAGAAGAAATAGGAATAAGAGTTTCTTCATAAAAATAGTATTTTATATTGTATTAATTTTTTCCCAAAACCACTACAAAAGTAATAAAAATAAAGTAATTAGCGCGACTTTTCTCACTATTTAACACCATCCACCTACAAAAACACGCTCCTTTAATGACTTTTTATAGACGAAACGGCTCTTTTTTTATACAAAAACTGCTGTAAAACATATCGTTGCGGAACTGCAGTACGAAATTTTCATTTTAAATTTGCACCGGAGAAAAGGGGTATTAGCTCATCTGGTAGAGCGCAACACTGGCAGTGTTGAGGTAAGCGGTTCGAGTCCGCTATGCTCCACTACGGAAGTCTTGACTGCGGCAGGGCTTCCGCTTTTTATTCACTTGCGTCGGATTACTCCAGGAGCCACAAGAAGGAGCATCACGCACGCCACAACAACCATTACGACATCAACCACAATAGAGTCGGTCAGATAAAACAGCCCCGCACTTACCGCGGCAAACAACATGGAAAACATCGACTTTGCCGAAAGCCGCAACTTGAAATACCGCTTTGAATCGTGCAGACGATATGCGAGCAGCACGGCATAGGTGACAACAAGCGTGATGGCGACACCAAACACTCCAACAGTCTTTATCAATGCGAAATTAAGCGCAATGTTGACCACCGCCGCGAGCATCACGCCTGGCAATGCCCGTCCAGTCTCCTTTGAGCATTGATAGCCCATCTCCAACACGTTAGACATTGCAAACAGCACTGCTGCCGCCGCAATCGGAAACACATAGACAATGCCGGTTGTATAACATTGGTCGACGATATATGGATACAGAATCTTCAATCCAAAAGAGAATCCAACCAACACCGTCGACATAAAAATGGCAAACAGATTTATCATCCGCGAGAAGAAATGGTCGCGGTCCGGACTGTTGTACTGCCGCAATGCCATCTCCTGCCATGCCTGGAAAATTATAACTCCTATTATCTGGATTATACCGCCAAAACGTGATGCAACAGCATAAATTCCGTTGTCAGACAATGTGAAGTAGTGCTGTATAAAAAAACGGTCGCTGCTCGTGGTCAGCCACCAGCACATCACCGATGGCAACAACGGCAGGACGTAGCGCAGCAAATCCCTGGTCATACCTGAGCTTTTCAACGAAACGTTGAAATATTTGCGCAACAACCCCACCCTGATTTCAATATACACTACGGCTATCATGCGCGCAAAAATATTGGCAAGGAAGATTCCTGTTATTCCCCATCCGCACCAAACGACAAACACCACGCTGAGCGCGCCTATGGAAAATGCCGAGATTATGTTGCTGACAACAAACGTTTTTGTCTCGCCCACACCTCTTGCCATCTGCCCGAACACTTCAATCAACGCCATCGAGACCAACAAGCCGAACGAGAGCCACAGGCACCTTATCGGATAAACAAACGACACAATCGCCGACAACAGCATGAAAACGAGCAACGAGCGGCTCATCAGCCTCATCGTTGCGCTGACCACCTCGGTTTTTTCCTCGTCAGTCTTGCTGTCAATCAAAAAGCGGAACGCCCCGTCGCGGAGTTGCAACGAAGCAAAACTCGTAAGCAACATAACCGCCGTAAGACACAGGTCGTAATAACCGAACTCCGACGTCTCGACAAAAAACGTGTACAGCGGAATCATCAGGAACGTAATCAGTTTCGACCCGATATTCCCGACAGCATATATTCCTACGGATTTCAGAAATTGCTTTCCCCTACCTGTCGTCTCCGTCATTTCCGCATTGCTTTTTTATAGACGGCTATTGTCTGTTCCGCGATATGATTCCAATCATAGTTGGTCAAATCATACACCCTTTCCTGCACCAAGTTTTTCTCCTTTTGATTCAACACCTTTGTCAAACTGTCCATTTCGCCGCAACGGAAGAAATCAGCGCTGTCAAGTTCTGGCAATTTATTGGCCGGTATATCGCTGACCACAACATCTATATTATAACTCATTGCCTCAAGCAATGAGATTGGCAAGCCTTCGTGATAGGACGGCAGCACAAACAACGCCGCATTGGTTAGAATCTGATTCAGACGTTCGCCTCGAATAAAACCTGTCAGAACCACGCCGCTGTCTTTAGCTTTTTTCTTGAGCATCTGAGAATATTCATCCTCATGGTCGGCATCTCCCGCTATGACCAATTTGAAATTTTTGGACATGTCCGACGCTTTGAATGCATCGATAAGCAAATCGAACCCTTTTTCTTTGACAAATCGACCTACTGCAACCACATATTTCCTCGACTCCAGTCCAAGACAATCTATGTAGTCCGTCGCCGACGACTTTTCCGGGGTGGTCACTCCATTGAAAATCAAATTTGAGTCACGCCCATATTTCCGATGAAGAATATCCTCTATCACATGGGATATCACTATCACCTCATTACTGAACATAGCGCCCATACGCTCTCCCGCCTTGAGCATAAACTTAGCGAACACGCCCCATTTCTGTCGGTCGTAATCAGGTCCGTGGTGCGTAGTTACCACTTTCAAGCCAAGCAACCGTGCGAAAGGGGTCATCAGCGAAGGTCCGATTGCATGGATATGCAGGATGTCGGCATGCATACGCCGAGCCGACAAAACGGCAAGAAACGTGTGGACTATAGCCTCCAAGCTTTTCTTTCTTGGCGCATAGATGTCTTTCAACGCAACGCCCTTATATGACGAAATATGATTGTCGTCACCGACATAACAACTGCGGCGTATCACCGTAACGTCGTGCCCCGCAGCAGCAATGCGCGGAAACAGCTCCTCACAATGAGTTTCTACGCCACCCATAATATTTGGGATTCCCCGTGTTCCTGTTACAACGACCTTCATATCTTAAATCTTTTCAAAATTTCTCACGCAAGTCGCCCTGGCATGGATCCTGTCCCACATCATACCATTTCTTGTCGAGACAGGCTGGCTTGCCTTGCAGACTGCGCAACTTGTTTTTCAAAGCCCACCCAAGAGGTGCTTTGATATATTTATGCATTACCGGCGACGCAGTGCCAACCATCCAACAATTCTTAGGACATTTACGCACCTTTGCACGCACCTTCTCCGCCTGCTCACTCGTCCAGATGTCCATAAAATCATGGCTGTCGCGGATATTGCCCATCGACTCCTTCCAATAGCGTTCCTCAAGACCATTGCAAGGATAGACCTCTCCATAAGGGTCAATGAAAAAGTTCATCGTCCCGGCCTCGCAGGGAAGCATTCGTCTACCCCCTTCAATATAGTTTATCAAGCCCATATTGAAGAACGCACGAAACCAGGATTTCGGATGCGATTCCTTCAACTGAAGGTTGATCAATTCTTCAAAATCACGACACACTTCATCCTTGTTTGTAACAACGTTGTCCTCTTTGTGAAAATAATATGAATTATGAAACGATGCTGTCGCAAACTCCATTCCAAGAGAACGCGAGAGGCTATAAAGCGACAACATGTCTTTAGAGTTGTAGTTTGACACCGTGCAGCCGAAGCCTATGTCTTTCACTCCCATCTCTCTAAGTTTCAACAACGTGCGCAATCCTTTGTCAAAACCGCCCTGACGACCACGCAGATCATCGTTCTTCTGCGACAAGCCCTCTATCGATATGCGGATGCCTATTTGCGGATATTTCTTAGCCAAAGCAATAACACGGTCATCAAACCAACCGGACGTAGAAATCACTATGCGGTCAGTTTTTGTGTAGCATACATCCACAATTTCTTCCAAATCCTCTCTGACAAACGGCTCTCCGCCAGTCAGATTTATAAATTTCAATTTTGGAAGGCTCCGCAATTCCTCCGCCTTCAGTTCTTTATGTTTGTCCGTCGGATTTTTCCAGATATTGCACATCTTGCATTGCATCGGGCAACGGTAGGTGAGAATAATGGAGGCGTCTGTCGGTTTTGATATATTTTTGTCCATACAATATGTATCCTTTCACATAAGCACTATACAATATAACGAATTGCAAAGGTAATTATTATTTCCCAAACAAACTAATTTAGGAGATGTCGACAGATGTTTAGATGATAATTCACTACCTTTGCACAACGTTACTATTTGTTTTCATCAATATGCAAAGAATCGTTCTATTCGACATAGCAAAAGCCTTATGCATCGTCCTGGTGGTTGTAGGCCATTACTTTCCCGAGAACTCTCCGGTCTGGTATGAATGTTTGAACAAACTCATTTATTCTTTCCACATGCCGTTGTTCATGTTTGCCAGCGGCTTCATCTATATGGCGACAAAAAAGGAAGGAGAGTCATACTCGAAGTTTTTGGTCAAGAAGCTGAAGCGTTTGATGCTCCCGTATGTCGTTGTTTCTGTGATTGTCATCTCAATCAAGATGCTGACAGAAAAGCATGCGTTTGTTGAGAATCCAGTAACTGCCTATGCATATATAAAAATGCTGTATTTTCCTGAAGCGGGATATTTCTTATGGTTTATCTGGGCTTTGTGGTGGATGTTTGTCATCGCGCCGCTGTTTGCGACGAAACAAAAAAGATTATTGCTCCTTGGTGCGGCATTGCTTCTGTACTGCATTCCTCCGTTTCTGCCGGAAGTGTTTTGTTTCAAACAATTCCAGAGCATGTTGGTGTTTTTTATGCTTGGTGCTGTTTGTTGCGACTGGAGCAAGATTGCAACATCCGTAAAAATTCCGTTTTGGGCTGTATGCCTGTCATTTGCCGCGCTTGAATACTTTTATATACGATTTGACGTATGTCATTCAGTCATCCCTTTTGTCGGGATTGCAACAATAATTTATTTGTCCGACATCATTTCAAGAGGAGCAAAAAAAATCAATGGTTTGCTGACAATATCGGCGACAAGCTATATAATCTATTTGTTCCACACCACATTCGAGGGCGCTGCAAAGGCTGCCTTACAAAAATTCGCGCCCATTCTGCTTGACGACCCGTTTTTTGCCGTCGGCGCAGTGCTTGTCATATCAGCAGGCGTTGCCGGACCTATGGTTCTTTACCGCTATATCCTCGCAAAATATAAATTAACCCAATTCATTTTCGGCATAAAACGACAGCAGGCTGCCTCTGACAGGCTGCCTGCTGCGTAAATCCGGTCAATTGGCCTTCTATCCTTGATATATCTCCAGCACGCTGTCAAGATAGCGCTCGGCACTGAAGCGTGGCAGCGACTGCGCTGAGATTGCCGCATAGTCGAACGGCGACTCCCATGCCGCGGCAATGTTGTTGGCAAGCGAGTCAACGCTGCCGCTGCGGAAAAGCATTCCGCTGCCGGGTTGTATCAGTTCGGGGATTCCACCGATGCGCGCGCCCACCACCGGTGTGCCCAGACACAACGATTCGATAACGCTCAACGGATTGTTTTCGTAGCATTCCGACGGCATAACCGAGAAGCGTGCGTTTCCCAGCAATTCTTTAACCTGCGCTGCGTTCTGATGCCCAAGAAATTCTATGTTGTCACAACGCCCGTAGCGCGATTTCAAATCTTCGGCAAGCGGTCCGCCGCCGGCTATCTTCAATGGTATCTGAAACTGCACGGCGGCCTTAAGCAGCGTCTCCACTCCTTTTTCTGCCGACAGCCGTCCCACATACGCATAATAGTCCTTACGCTCGGTGTTCACTTTGATGTCTTTCACTTTCTCTGGATCGACAAAGTTGCAGACCACCTTGATTTTTTTCTCATCAAAGCCCCCCTGCTTCATTTTCGCTGCCATAAACTCGCTTGGACAGACAAACGTGTCCGTGGCGCGCTGCAAGCGCTTCGTATTCCATTTTTCCGCCTCAAGCCATGCCAGCAGGCTCGCCGCACGGCTGCCTTTCATACAACGGTTGGAATAGACTCCTCGTTTGCTGCCTTCTATACATTGCTCGCACACCTTGCCTCCATTCAAGCAGCTGTATGACGGACATACAAGCTTGTAATCGTGCATCGTCCACACTGTCCTGGCTCCGAATTTCTTAGCCATTTCCACTATTACAGGCGACAGATAGGAGTGGATGTTGTTGAAGTGCACCACGTCAGGCTTGAAATCGTTGAGAAGTCTGGCAAATGCCGCCTTAACACCAGCACCGCCGAATATGCGCCTTGCCGCCGCCAGTTTGCCGCCAATTCCTCCGGAGAACGACACCTCCGGAGCATAATATTGATTGAAATCGGTTGCTATATTGTCCGGATAGTCCATTGCAAAGACCGCCGTCTGATGTCCCCGCTCGCGCAGCAGTCGCTCAAGCGACATTGCACACACGCAGTCGCCTCCGCGCGGATAATAGAACTTATTTACAATCAGTACTCTCATAACTATTTTTGAAAGATATATCCACTCGGCAACGAAAGTGCCTTCAACTCATTGTCAAATTCAGTAAAGTTTTCTCTAAGCTCACCAGCCTCAACATAGCCAAGCATGCGGTCTGCCATTGTGGCTACAACGCTGAACGCGCTATAGTCGCCAAATGCGTCGCCGGCAAGGATTACATAATCATAATTCTTGCGCAGGCTGTCGACAAGCACAGCAAACTGTTCCGAAGCAATCAAATCGATTGATTGGTCGCCTCTGGACGCAATTACATCAAATCCGTCTGCGTTTCCGCCGACAACACTGTCAATCGTCGCTTTTCCAACGAGATAGTCATCAAGAGTGGCTGCCGGGCTTGAATTTCCGCATAAATCAACCACTACCGCCTTTCTCAAAGCATTACCGAACGAGGTGGCGAGAGCGGCGGCAATGCCGGCTGTTCCCGACTCCGACTTGACACAGGCTATGGCTACCACGCCTACTCCTTCGGAAGCAATCAGACGGTCGCGCACTCGACGCATCCCTGCCAGCTCATTGTCTGCCACTTCTCCTACAATCTCAAAATCAGTCAATTTCTCCAAATCCTGACGAATCATTATCCGTTTTGTGCGGATGGCGCGCAGCATGAGAATCAGCAACGGAATTATGATTGCCAGAACCAAAGCCGCGCCAAACACAATTGAGCCCTTAGGCCAAGCCTTTTTAACTTCATGATAAGCGGGGTCAATAATGCGGCCTATCTCCTGCACTCCAAATTTCAACGCATTCGACTCGCGCTGCTCAAGCAGGAAAATGTAAAGATTATTCTTTATTTCAGTATCCCGGTAGAGATCGACATAACGACGCTCGTGCGACGGCAACTGTTTCAACCTCGACGCATATTTGCCATCTTCTCGAACGAAGTCGTTGTAGGCAATCTCAGCACTTTCACGCGCCTTGCGCATCGTTTCTATCACACCTCCGCGCATACCGTCAATCTGCTTGTTGAGAGCCTGCAGAGCCTTGTTGTCGTGCTTGGCTGCCATGTCAAGCTTGGTGCGTTCAAGAATCAACTGATTATAGGACTCAATTGATTTTGCGGCACTTTCATAGTCCTGTCCGCTGGTAACAGGAATCATGGAATACTTATTCTTCGGATCATCAAGGAACTCGCAAATCATGTCGAATATCGACAATTGTGTCTGCAAGCCCACAATCGAAGCCTTGTTTTTCGATGTCTGCTCGAGCAGCACTTTCGCCTCGGCGGCGATGTCGGTAACATCGTTGGCGGTCTTGAACTCCTCAAGCTGCTTCTCCGACTCAGACAATTGGCTTGTCAAGGACGCAAGACGGTCGTCGATAAAGGCTATCTCCCGTGAAGCCTTTGTCTGCTCCTCGCGCAGACGACGGATGTTGTAGAGCTCCACAACCATGTTGAGCAAATCCTTGCCGCGCTGCTTGTCCTCGTCCTGATAGAATAGCGTGATGCCATTGGATTTCAGCGACGGCACGTCGGCGTAGTATATCTTGGAATAGTCGTCATATGTTTGTGCGGTGCCGTTCACTTCCACTATAAGCTTGCGCTCCTCCCCGGCTTTATAAAATGCCGTGCGGCGGATGGTGAACGCTCCGTCGGGAAGTTTCACCGTTGCCGGCAATGTCATGCCGTCTTGTTTGAACAGAGTGGAGAACCATTTGCCTCTCACCTTGACGTCAATCTTGCCGTCAGAACGCAGATTAATCTTGAATGTCGCCCCACTTTGAAGCGTGTCGAGGTCAACATTCGTTGACAATTCAACGGGCGACTTGCGGTAGAGCGACAGCTTGCGCATTCCGTCAACACCCTTGTAGTCATACTGCAATCCCAACTTGTTGATTGCCTCGCAGAGCAGGCTGCGCGACTGCAGAACCGCCATCTCATCATCTACCGAACCGCCGCCGAACGAGCCCATCGAGAACTGCTTCATCATCTGCATCATTCCGCCGCCCATTCCGCCGCCTTCTTCCTGTTCGATCATAATGTCGGCGTGGAATTTGAATTCAGGATTGTTTTTAAGCATATAGACTGCGGCGATTGCCATCATCGCTGCAAACGAGGCGATAAACCACCACCAATGCTTACGGATTTCATAGCGCAAACGGCTGAAATCCACCTTGTCAGAACTTGTAGCCATATTCTATTTTTTCTTTTTTATTATCATAAAACTCTGTCACCGGACGCGCCAGCAACGCTTTCGCCTCTTCTTTGGTCACCGCTTTGGCTTGCGCGGCGACAATTCCCATCACTGCCATCAGAAGCGACCCTGATGCTTGAAGCACAGCGCAGCCAGCTGTACCGTCAATGGCAAGGAACGCAAATGACATCACTCCAATTCCAAACAGCTGATAATGATGAGTGCGCATCACGATGCGGTATTTCCGCCATATCCACCAGCAGAAATAGCCAAAGAAGAATATTCCCAACAACCCGAACTGCGCAAGCTCGGGATAGAAAGTGTCTGCGATAAAGTCACCATAAGTGGGCGACAACCCCCAAAGCAGGTTTATGCCATAGTCATAGTACAAATCCGAGTAACTGACATCAGGCCCTGACGAGTAGGTGGCGTATGTAGCCAAACCGCTGCCCAACAGCAGGTGGTCGGCAAGCACAAGCACCATTCCGCCGAACAGCACGGGCCGGGCGTAGGTCTCCATCACGTCGGGGTCGAACGTGTCGGAATTTCCGGTTATAAAATAGTATTCAATTTTTTTCCAAGCCACAAGCACCACAAGCACGAATGCGAGTGTGGCTACGACAACGTTGCGCACACTTTTGAAATTGACCGTACCGGGACGATAAACAAACAGCATATAGAATGCCAACACCACAAACCCATAATATTTCGAGCGGGTGCATATCAGTCCGAGCAACAGGATTACGCAAGTCCATATAAGATCCGACCGTGTATATGCCCGTGGGTTGTCGTTGTCATACGACATCAGCAAATAAACCATAGCACAGCCCACACAAGTCAGACCGCCATAGTAGACATGGAAGATAGTCACATCGTAAATGTCGGCGGCGATGACGAAAAATGCCATAAACGCCAAGAAAATACATACCTTTTTCAACGCCCACTTCTCGTTGGCGGTGAACTGCGGCGCAATGGCATAACTTACTGAAGCTATCAGCGGCTTGCACTGAGCAATAAAGTCGTTAATCTGCGCCTTCGGTATATTGTATGGTGACGCGACAAGAGAATATGCCAAATACAACGCCATCACGCCAAGCAGCACAAACATCAACTTATACTTGCCGAAGCAGCGGTTGAACGTCATGTCGACGACAGCGAGCACTGCAAATGCCAACAGACACAATTCGTCAAGAAACGACAATAAATGCGGAGCCAAAAACAAGCCCAGCACGCTGACGAAGAACACGTAGAAATATGCCCGGTGGATATTGAGCATTTTCGCTGTTATTTGACTGCCAATGCAATTACAAGTGACGCGATAACCGACACTGCGCTGACAACAGTGGAAACCACTGTCACCTTGAATGCGTTGTTCTGGCTGTATTTTGCATTGCCCGCCTTGATTTGGTTCGGTTCCACATAGACCACGTCGTTCTGCTGAAGATAGTAATATGGCGAGTCTACGATTTTCGCATCTTTAAGATTCACGCGGTGGTAGGCGCGTTGTCCGTTTTCCTCGCGTATCACCATCACGTTTGTGCGTTCGCCGTATTCGGTCATGTCCTCGGCAGCTGCAAGCGCGTCAAAAATGGTGAACCGCTCGCTTTTGGCTTCGATTGCTCCCGGACGTTTCACCTCACCAAGCACGTTGACGCGGAAATTTGCGAGCTGAACACGGACTACCGGATTGTCGACCTCCTTCGAAATCTTTTCCGTCAGATATTCGCACAAGCCTTTGGTAGTCATTCCGGCTGCATGGATTTTGCCGATAGCGGGCATTGTTATTTCCCCGTCAGTATTAACAATATAGGTCTGGTTCTGCGGTGTCGACGACACACCCACCTCTCCCTCAAGCGACGGATTGACGAGCGGAAGGTTGTAGGCGGCTGTTGCCTCCGGCACAATGGAGTTGACCGTGATTATCAGCTCGTCGGCCGGACGGATTTTAACGGCATAGTCGAGTGCTGTTGTTCCGACTGTCTTCAAGCTGTCGGCATTCTCGAAATATGCCAACGACTGCGGAGCCTTACACGATGTCACAGTGGCAGCCAATACGATTGCGGCTGCAATAAATATCTTAGTAAAATTGAGTCTCATAGAAAAGCATACTTTTATTCTAATGTTTAAACGCACACCATCGCGTTTTATTGCATCAGACCATCCACAAAAAGCAAAGAGAGCGCGCCCTCAATTGGACGCGCTCTCCGATATTTGAATCTTTAAGTTCTGATTACAACTTCGGACCGGCAGCTACAAGAGCCTTACCTGCCTCGTTGTTCTCATATTTCTTGAAGTTCTTGATGAAGCGGGCAGCCAAATCCTTAGCTTTCTCTTCCCACTGAGCTGCATCAGCGTAAGTGTCGCGTGGGTCAAGGATTTCAGTTGCTACACCTGGCAATACAGTCGGAACCTTGAAGTCGAACATCGGAATCTGTTTTGTAGGAGCCTTGTCGATGTCGCCGCTCAAGATAGCGTCGATGATGCCACGAGTGTCGCGGATAGAGATACGCTTGCCTGTTCCGTTCCAACCAGTGTTTACGAGGTAAGCCTTAGCGTTGTTCTTCTCCATCTTCTTAACCAACTCTTCTGCATATTTTGTTGGGTGCAATTCCAAGAATGCCTGACCGAAGCATGCAGAGAATGTTGGAGTAGGCTCTGTGATGCCACGCTCTGTACCTGCCAACTTAGCTGTAAAGCCAGAGAGGAAGTAGTACTTAGTCTGCTCTGGAGTAAGGATAGATACTGGAGGCAATACACCGAATGCGTCTGCCGACAGGAAGATTACCTGCTTTGCTGCTGGTGCAGAAGAACCCGGCTGGATGTTGTTGATGTGGAAGATTGGGTAAGAAACACGAGTGTTTTCTGTTACGCTCTTGTCTGCGAAATCGATCTTGCCGTTTGCATCAACTGTTACGTTCTCAAGAAGTGCGTTGCGCTTGATTGCGTTGTAGATATCTGGCTCTGACTCTTTGTCGAGGTTGATAACCTTTGCATAGCAACCGCCTTCGAAGTTGAACACGCCGTTGTCGTCCCATCCGTGCTCGTCGTCACCGATAAGTTTACGCTTAGGATCTGTTGACAAGGTTGTCTTACCTGTTCCTGAAAGACCGAAGAAGATTGCTGTGTTCTCTCCGTTCATGTCGCAGTTTGCAGAGCAGTGCATTGATGCGATGCCCTTCAATGGCAGGAAGTAGTTCATCATTGAGAACATACCTTTCTTCATCTCACCACCATACCAAGTGTTGATGATTACCTGCTCTTTTGATGTTACGTTGAAGGCTACGCAAGTCTCAGAGTTGAGTCCGAGTTCTTTATAGTTCTCAACTTTTGCCTTTGATGCGTTGTAAACAACGAAATCTGGCTCGAAGTTCTTCAACTCTTCTTCTGTTGGACGGATGAACATGTTTGTAACGAAGTGAGCCTGCCATGCAACCTCAACGATGAAACGAACTGCCATACGAGTGTCCTTGTTTGCGCCGCAGAATCCGTCTACAACATAGAGGTTCTTGTTGCAAAGCTCGCTCTTGGCGATAGTCTTAACCTTGTTCCATACGTCTTCCGACATTGGGTGGTTGTCGTTCTTATATTCTTCAGAAGTCCACCATACAGTGTCCTTTGAATTGGCATCCTTTACGATGTATTTGTCTTTAGGCGAACGACCGGTGTAGATACCTGTCATCACGTTGACTGCACCGAGTTCTGTCTGCTGACCTACTTCATAACCTTCGAGACCTGCTTTTGTCTCTTCTTCAAACAATTGCTCGTAAGATGGGTTGTGTGCGATTACTGTAGCGCCAGTAATGCCGTACTTTGTCAAATCAAGATTGCTCATTGTTGTTTGATTTATAATAGTGAATATTTACTAATGTTTCTCTCTTTTGAAAACCGCTGCAAAATTACTATATTTTTTTTACACGGCAATGCTATTAGCGAAAATTTTCCGCATTTAAAATTCTTTAAGCATTATTATCCCTGTTTCAAATATAAAATGCTTCTGTTCAAAGGCTTAAATTGTTATCTCTCCACACAGCGAGCAATTGAGATATTTCTTCACCTGTTCTGACCGAAGCCCCATGCCGAATAGATACATCAGCTTGGTGATGGCTGCCTCTGATGTTATGTCGTATCCGCTGACCACACCGGTCGACTGCAGCGTGTTGCCTGTCATATAGCGCTCGCTGTGGACTCCGCCGTTGACGCATTGCGAAACGTTGACTATCACAACGCCGCGCTTTACGGCGTCGCGCATCAGGTCGACAAACCATTTGTCGGTCGGGGCGTTGCCGGCGCCATAGGTCTTGAGCACGATGCCTTTCACGTCGGGGGCATTGAGAAGATAGCGGAGTGTGCTCTCGGTGATGCCTGGAAACAGGTCGATAAACATCACGTTGCGGTCCATTGCGGTCTGCACTTTAAGCGGTCGCTGCGAGCGTTGGCGCCACAATGCTTCTTCATGGAAATGAATTCCGAGGCCTATGCGGGCAAGGTCGGGATAATTGTTGCTCTTGAAGGCGTTGAAATGGTCGGCGCTCATCTTTGTGCTGCGGTTGCCGCGCCACAGATAGTCTTCAAACAATATCGCCACTTCCTGCACCATCGGGTCGCCGTTCTTGTCGCGGGCGGCGGCTATCTGAAGTGCTGTGATGAGGTTTTCTTCTCCGTCGGTACGCACTTCGCCGATTGGAAGCTGGGAGCCGGTGATGATGACGGGCTTGTGCAGGTTCTCGAGCATAAAACTCAACGCGGAGGCGGTGTATGCCATCGTGTCGGTGCCGTGAAGCACCACAAAGCCGTCGTAGCTGGCATAGTTCTCCTCGATGCTCTGTGCGATTTCAACCCAGTGCGACGGATTCATGTTTGACGAGTCGATCGGTGGGTGAAACTGGATATTGTTGATGGAATAATTGAGCTTCTTGATTTTGGGCACATTGTCGATAAGGTGCGTGAAGTCGAACGGTTGCAGCGACTTCGTCACCGGGTTTTCAATCATGCCGATTGTTCCTCCGGTATATATTATAAGGATATTCGGTTTTGCCATTGAAGCTATTTTTTTCTAAAACGAATCTTTCCAACGACAAAATTACACATATTTTTTGGCAAATAGCAACCGCAACCGCCAACTGCCTGAACAACAAAAGTCACGGCGGTGGCAATTTGCCACCATTTAAGGTTTTTTACTGAAAAATCTTTGATTTCTATCCAAAATAGAACCACATAGTTTGCCAGAAGGCAATGGTGTGTGGCAACCGCCGACACTGTTAAAAAGACTTAACGCAGCGGATTCCGCCGCGTTAAGTCTTTTTCGTTGACAGATGTCTTTAAATTTTAAACAGCATTCCTCCGATGTTGTCGCATGCCGCCCCGGTGACCGACGACAGGCAGCTTGCCTCGCCGGCCATATAAAGCGCGCCGAGAAACGCGAAAATCAACGCCTCCTTGAATTCAATTATCTGGCGTGGAGGTATCTTGACTTCGCAACCTGCCAGCTCGCGGATGCGCTCCACAAGATAGACGTTGAGCGCGCCGCCGCCGGTTATAAGCATTGTGGGATGCGGCTTGCCTACCCTGCGCACTACGCGCGCCACCTGACGGGCGGCATGCTCGGTGAAGGTGGAGAGCAGGTCGGCAAATTCAAGCCCGCGGCTGTCAATCATCGGAAATATCTCTTTCTCCACCCATTCGCGGCCAAGCGACTTCGCGCCTGTCTGCGAGTAGAATGGCAATGCGTCGAGACTGGCGAGCAATTCGACATCGACCGTGCCGCTGCGGGCAATCAGTCCGTCGCGGTCAAACTCCAGACCACGCTGACGGCAATAGTGGTTGAGCACATAGTTGACCGGACTGATGTCAAACGCCTGCCGCTCTCCGTCGCACTCATACGATATGTTGGAGAATCCTCCTATGTTCAGACAGAAATCATAGTCGGCAAAAAGCAGACGGTCGCCAATCGGCACAAGCGGGGCTCCCTGTCCGCCGAGCATTATGTCAAGACGACGGAAATCGCTGACCACAGGCACACGCGCCTCGGCTGCAATCGCTGCGCCGTCGCCTATCTGAAACATTATGCGCTTGCCTGGCTCATGAAAGATGGTGTGTCCATGCGACGCCACGATGTCGGGACGTATGCCGTATTCCTTCATAAAGTCGGCGACACGCTCGCCAAGAAACTTGCCGTATTCGCTATGGAACGCCACAAAGTCGTGTGCCGACATCTGTTGCGCTCCCGTGCCGAGACGGTATTTCAAATCGTCGGGATAGTCATAGCCGCGTGCCGCATCGATTGCGAAACGCCATCGGCCGTCGGTTTTGGAAAATGTGGCGCAGCACACGTCGAGACCGTCAAGCGATGTGCCCGACATCAATCCTATAGCCGTAATCTTGAAGTTGTCCATATTTTTTTTTGGTATTATTGGTTCTGCAAGCTTTTGTCCATCTCTGCCGCGGCGCGGCGTCCGTCGCCCATCGCGAGAATCACGGTCGCTCCGCCGCGCACAATGTCGCCTCCGGCATAGATGTCGGGCAGCGATGAGCGCATTGTCGACTCATCGACCACGATGGTGCCTCTGCGGCTCACCTCAAGTTCTGGAATCGCATTCGGAATCAACGGGTTTGGCGACACGCCTACGCTGACAATCACCAAATCGACGGGCACATCCTCCACTGCGCCATCAACAGCCACCGGAGAGCGGCGTCCCGACTCGTCGGGTTCGCCGAGTTCCATCCGCTGCAGGCGCATCAGGCGCACATTGCCTTTCTCGTCGCCCTCATATTCCAATGGGTTGTGGAGCGTGAGGAAACGCACGCCTTCTTCCTTGGCGTGTTTCACTTCCTCGCGGCGCGCCGGCATCTCGTCTTCCGAACGGCGGTAGACGAGCATCACGTTTTCTGCGCCCATGCGACGCGCTGTGCGCACGGAGTCCATCGCCGTATTGCCGCCGCCAATCACTGCCACATTGTGGCCGTGAAGCACGGGGGTGTCTTCATCCTGACGGGCGGCTCCCATCAGATTGACCCGCGTCAGGAATTCATTGCTCGACATCACTCCGTTGAGATTCTCGCCGGGAATGTTCATAAACCTTGGCAGTCCGGCTCCCGACGCCACGAAAATGCCTTTGAAGCCCATGGCGTGGAGGTCGTCGTAGCTTAATGTCTTGCCGACAATGCAGTTGGACTCGAACTCCACGCCCAGACGGCGCAGACCGTCGATTTCGGTGTCGACGATGGCATTCGGCAGGCGGAACTCGGGGATGCCGTATTTCAGCACTCCGCCAATCTCATGCAGCGCCTCGTAGACCGTGACGCTGTAGCCGCGCTTCGCCATGTCGCCGGCAAAGGCGAGTCCGGCGGGTCCGCTGCCCACAACTGCCACCTTGATGCCGTTTGCGGCGGGTTTTTCCTCATCGGCCGAACCGTGGCTGCGCGCCCAGTCGGCTACGAAGCGTTCCAGATAGCCTATCGCCACGGCTTCGTGTTTCATCTTGGTGTGTATGCAACGGCTCTCACACTGCTTTTCCTGGGGACAGACGCGTCCGCAAACTGCCGGAAGCGCGCTGGTCTTTTTTATCACACGGGCTGCCTCGGCAAACTCGCCGCGCTCCACGTTTTTGATAAATCCGGGAATGTCGATGCCCACAGGGCAACCTGTGACGCATTGCGGGTTGGCGCAGTCAAGACACCGCGAGGCTTCTGCCATAGCCATCTCGAGCGTCAACCCTTGATTCACTTCCTCATTGCACGTCACGCGGTAGTCTGCCGCAAGCTCGGGCATCTTCACACGCGGTGTCGAGGTGCGTTCCTTAGCTGTCTTTGCCTTGCGCAGTGCCTCGCGCCATTCTGCCATGCGCATATCTTTTGTCTCTTCCATGTCAGTTCTTGTTTTCGTTGTCGTAAGCATGAAGGCGCATCATCATCTGGTCGAAATCAACCTGATGCGCGTCAAATTCCGGCCCGTCGATGCAGACGAAGCGCGTACGGCCGCCTACGGTAACCCGACAGGCACCACACATGCCTGTGCCGTCGACCATGATGGTGTTGAGCGAGCAGACGGTAGGGATGTCGTATTTTTTTGTAAGCAGTGCGACAAACTTCATCATCACTGCCGGACCGATGGTCACTACCTGGTCCACCTTCTCGCGGTTGATCACTTGCTCCACGCCTTCGGTCACCAGTCCTTTCTGCCCGTAGGAGCCGTCGTCGGTCATTATCACCACTTCGTCGCTTGAGCGGCGCACCTCGTCCTCAAGTATAATCAAATCCTTGGTGCGTCCGGCGAGCACGCTGACCACACGGTTGCCGGCTTGCTTCATGGCGCGGATGATGGGCAACAACGGCGCTACGCCTACTCCGCCGCCGCAACACACCACGGTGCCCACCTTTTCTATCTTGGTGGCTTGTCCCAACGGGCCTACCACATCGTGGAGACTGTCGCCTACTGCCTTGTCGCAGATTTTTTTTGTCGACTTGCCTACAGCCTGCACCACAAGGGTTATTGTCCCTGCAGTGGTGTCGGAGTCGGCGATGGTCAACGGGATGCGCTCGCCATGCTCGTCGGCACGGACAATAACGAAATGCCCGGCACGGCGCGAGCGTGCTATCAGCGGCGCCTCTACCACAAGCTGCACCACCTTTTCCGAGAAATGCTTTTTCTCTACAATTTTATTCATTGTCGTAACGTGTTAGGTCTATTTTCTTTTTTTCAGCTCTCAAAGTTAGCCAATTTTCTGCCAAAACCACCAATCTTTATCCCGATAATTGCTTTTGCGCAAAAGCAAAAAAACGAAGAGGCAATCCGCCGCATGCCACCAAAGCAAACGCCCTCCGGCGGGACAATTCCTGCGGAGGGCGTTTGTGTTTTTGTATGCCTGTGGCTTAGTTTCTGCTGTTGCCGAAGAAACGGAGCATGTAGAGGAACAGGTTGATGAAGTCAAGATAGAGCGTCAACGCGCCGATTGTGGCGATTTTGCCCACTTGCGACGAGTCGCTGTACTGCACCATTTGTTTGATTTTCTGGGTGTCCCATGCGGTGAGGCCGATGAAGATTGCCACGCCGGCAAACGAAATCAGCCATTCAAGGGTGCTGCTGCCCACGAAGATGTTGACAATCGTTGTGATAATCAAGCCGATAAGCGCCATAAACAGGAACGAGCCCATTTTTGTAAGGTCGTTGCTGGTCAGATAGCCGTAGATGCTCATCGCGCCAAACACGCCTGCCGTTATGGCAAAGGTGTAGGCTATCGACCCGAGTTCAAAAGCCCAGAATATCGACGAGAACACCACGCCGTTGAGCACGGCATAAAGGAAGAACAACGAGGTTGCGGCAAACGTGCTGAGCTTGTTGATGGCTCCCGTGATTGCTATCACGCAGGCAAACTCGGCGATGATCAAACCCCAGAATGTCAGCTTGCTTGAGAAGATGGCGCTCATTATCGCTGGTGTCGCTGCAACATAGATTGCAACGCCGGCGGTGACGAGCAGACCAAGAAACATTCGCATATAGACGCTGCGCATCACTTTCGACACGCTGTGGGTCAACGTTATGGTTGGCTGTGCCCCATAACCGTATTGCTGATTGTAATTTTCCATATTTTCTGTTTTTTAAAAAGTTGTCGGTGAAGATAACGCTATTTTTCAGCATTAGGTTCACCGACATTGTTAATTATCCATAATCAACCACTTTTACATGCGTTCCGGCACTTCGATGCCGAGCATCCAGAAGCCTTGGCGGATGATGTCGCCTACGGTGCGCGACAATGTCAGGCGGAAGCCGCGCAGGTCGGCGTTTTCCTCACCGAGGATTTTATAGTCGTGGTAGAACTGGTTGTATTCTTTCACAAGTTCGTAGACGTAGTTGGCAACCAACGCCGGGCTGTAGGTGCGCCCTGCCTCGGCTACGATTGCCGGGAAGTCGGCGAGACGCTGGATGAGCGATATCTCTTTGTCGTTGAGAGCAACTGCCGATGCGTCAAACGCTTCGCTGACCTGCTTGTCGGCTGCCTTGCGGAGCACCGACTGGATGCGGGCGTAGGTGTACTGCACAAACGGTCCGGTGTTGCCGTTGAAGTCGATTGATTCTTTCGGGTTGAACGTCATGTTCTTGCGAGGGTCGACTTTAAGAATGAAATATTTCAACGCGCCGAGTCCGATGATTGCCGAAATCTTGTCGGCCTCTTCCTGTGGAAGGTCCTGCAGTTTGCCCATCTCTGCCGACATCTCTTTGGCGTTCTGCACCATAGCGTCCATCAGGTCGTCGGCGTCGACTACGGTGCCTTCGCGCGACTTCATCTTGCCTTCTGGCAGCTCTACCATTCCGTATGAGAAGTGCACAAGGTCCTTGCCCCATTTGAAGCCGAGTTTGTCGAGCAGCAGTGAGAGCACCTGGAAGTGGTAGTTCTGCTCGTTGCCCACCACGTAGATCATCTTGTCTATAGGATAGTCCTGGTAGCGCAGCTTGGCGGTACCGATGTCCTGGGTCATATACACTGATGTGCCGTCGCTGCGGAGCAGCAGTTTGTGGTCGAGTCCGTCGGCGGTAAGGTCTGCCCACACGGAGTTGTCTTCCTTGCGGTACATGATGCCTTTCTCCAAGCCTTCAAGCACCTTCTCCTTACCCTCGAGATATGTCTGGCTTTCATAGTAGATTTTGTCGAAGTCTACGCCCAGACGCTTGTAGGTCTCGTCAAATCCGGCATACACCCATGAGTTCATCGTGCGCCACAGCGAACGCACCTCCTCGTCGCCGGCTTCCCAGCGGCGGAGCATCTCGCGAGCCTCCTGCATCAATGGCGACGCTGCCTCTGCCTCTTCCTTGGTCATGCCTTTCTCCTCGAGTTCCTTCACTTCGGCTTTATAGTGCTTGTCGAAAGCCACATAGAAATCACCGATAAGGTGGTCGCCCTTCTTGCCGGTCGATTCCGGAGTAGCGCCGTTGCCCCACTTCTGCCATGCGAGCATCGATTTGCAGATATGGATGCCGCGGTCGTTCACGATATTTGTTTTCACCACCTTGTAGCCATTGGCTTGCATGATGCGCGACAGGCTGTAGCCAAGCAGGTTGTTGCGCACGTGGCCGAGGTGAAGCGGCTTGTTGGTGTTTGGCGACGAATATTCAATCATCACCAGCTCGCTGTTGTCGTCGGCGGTCTTGAAGCCATAGTCTTTTGTTGCGTGGATATGGTCGAGCACTCCGAGCCAGAATTTCGGCTCTACAGTGATGTTAAGGAAGCCCTTTATCACGTTATACTCCTTCACCGCCTCGCAGTTGGCAACGAGATAATCGCCTATCTCCTTGGCTGTTGCGTCGGGTGCTTTGTGCGACGCTTTCAAGAACGGGAATACCACTATTGTAAGGTTGCCTTCAAACTCTTTTTTCGTTGTTTGCGGCACGATGGTTGAAGCCTCCACCTCCAAACCATAGAGCGACTTCAGCGCCTCGGCTGTAGCCGCAGAAATGATGTTATCTATCGACATTTATATGATTATTTTCTAATTATCTTAATTTCAGACTGCAAAGATAGTGCAAGATGAGTGAAGAGCAAAACAAATTTATTTGATTTTGCTCTTCCGAATCGCAGCCTATCTTATTTAAAGATAGTGCAAGGCGAGAGAAAATCAAAATCAAGCTTGCTTGAAATTTTTGATTTTCCTCTAAGGCCCTTAAGGTCCTTAAAGTCCTTAAAGCCCCTAAAGTCTTTTTAAAATCAAATTCTTTTCTGTAGCTTTGCACACATGAACCAGACTGAACGCATAATCGGATCGGAGATACTCCGCAAACTTCCCTACGAGCCCAACAGCCAGCAGATGGAAATCATTGCCGCGCTGAGCAAGTTTGTCGCCGACACCGACGACCGCTCGGTCTTTCTGCTCAACGGATATGCCGGAACGGGCAAAACATCGCTCGCAGGAGCGCTTGTCGCAGCTTTGCCGGCACTGCGCCGACAGGCTGTGCTGCTGGCGCCTACGGGACGGGCGGCGAAGGTGTTTGCGGCATACTCGCGCCACAGTGCGTTCACCATACACCGCAAAATCTACCAAAGCCGGCGCTACAACCCCGAGGACTCGCATTTCTGCCTTGCTCGCAACAACCACAAGAACACGCTGTTTATTGTCGACGAAGCGTCGATGATTGCCAACAACGCGTCGGAAGGGGCGGTGTTTGGCACGGGATGCCTGCTCGACGACCTTATCACCTACGTTTACAGCGGCGAGGGATGCCGCCTGATTCTGCTCGGCGACGTGGCTCAGCTGCCGCCGGTGGGCTACACCGACAGCCCGGCTCTCGCGCCTGCCACGCTGCAGGGCTACGGGCTTACGGTCTACAGCTTCTCGCTGACCGAGGTGGCGCGACAGCGCAGCTCGTCGGGCATACTGCACAACGCCACGATGATACGGCAGATTATCGCTTCGGGAAAACTGGAGGCGCCGACGCTCGAAATCTCCGGCTTCGACGACGTGGAGGTGGTGAGCGGTGAGTTTCTGTCGGAAAAGGTCGAGGAATGCTATGCGCAGGAGGGAGGCGCGGCTGAAACAATAATCATCACGAGGAGCAACAAGAGGGCGGTGATGTTCAACCAGGGAATACGCGCACGGGTGCTGTATATGGACGCGGAAATAACCACTGGCGATATGCTGCTCGTGGCGAAAAACAACTATTTCTGGGCTGCCGACTACGACGGCATCGACTTCATCGCAAACGGCGACGTGGCGGTGGTGAAACGCATCTCTGAGGTGACGGAGGAATACGGCTTCCGCTTTGCCGACGTGACGCTCGAGTTTCCTGACTACAACAATGCGGAAATCGATGCGAAAATAATCCTCGACGCGCTCTATGCGGAGTCGCCGGCGCTGTCGCGCGAGCAAAACAACAATCTGTACCTACGTGTGATGGACGACTATGCCCACATCTCGCGCAAAAGCGAGAAATACAAACGTCTGAAGCAAGACCCGTTCTTCAACGCGCTGCAAGTGAAATTCGCCTATTCCGTGACGTGCCACAAGGCGCAGGGCGGACAGTGGCGCAACGTGTTTGTCGACATGGGATACATCCCCGAGGAGGCATTCTCAAACGTCGACTTCTACCGATGGCTATACACGTCGTTCACACGTGCCACCGACCACATTTTCCTGATCAACCCGCCTCTCGCCACAAAATAAGCACGCATCGTAGCGGAGCGGTCTCGCCACCCCATCACCGCCGACATCCGCACTCATCGTCGCGGAGCGACGGCACTCTGCCATAACCCGGTACGCGGAGCGCAGCGCAGCGTGCCGGGACTTAACACGCCCCTGCTGTCGGCGTGCCGGAGGTACGCCACTACTCCAGAGCCGCTGCCCGACCGCGCGAGCGGTCACGCCTTCAGTTAACCCCCGACAGCGTCGGGGGCACATGCACCAACACACGTGCGCCGCGGAGCGCCGCCGTTGAAACACTCCTGCTCTACATCTACAGCGGCACCGCCCTGCGGTGCATATCTCCTCATCCTCTCTCCCCGGACGCTGTCCGGGGTTAACTGAAAGCGGGTCCGCCCTGCGGACCTCATCCTCGACACTCGCCATCCCTGCTCCGCTGCATCGCCGCCATCCCGACCGCGCGAGCGGTCTCGTCACCCCATCACCGCCGACATCCGCACTCATCGTCGCGGAGCGACGGCACTCTGCCATAACCCGGTACGCGGAGCGCAGTGCAGCGTGCCGGGACTTGACACGCCCCTGCTGTCGGCGTGCCGGAGGTACGCTACTACGCCAGAGCCAGGGTCCGACCGCGCGAGCGGTCACGCTTTCAGTTAACCCCCGACAGCGTCGGGGACATGCGCCGACGCTGATGCACCGCGGAGCGTCGCCGCTGACACACTCCGGCACCAGCGTAGAGCCTATGGCGCGTCAGAGACGCGCTATTTTCAGTAACCCCATTCGTATGAGCGCAGCGAGGACGCATGGGGCATTGGCGCGCCACCATCACCCGGCGCTTCGCAGATGCGCTACTACCCCCAGAGGCGAAGGTATGTAAGTTTTTGCGCGTGAAATTTGCACAATTTTAAAAGATGGCGTAACTTTGCTGCGCTTTTCCGCCAGCGCCCTCGGCGCAAGGCAGGCTGCCCGGATGGTGGAATGGTAGACACGAAGGACTTAAAATCCTTTGGCCATTGCGGCTGTGCGGGTTCAAGTCCCGCTCCGGGTACTCAAAACGGCTGATAATCGCTCGATTGTCAGCCGTTTTTATTTTAAAGAGTAGATATTTTATGAAGATACGCAAAGTTTTGGCGTCCGACCTGGACGCGGTGATGGAAATCGTCGACGCGGCGCGGGGCATAATGCGCGCCAGCGGAAACATGCTGCAGTGGACCGGCGGCTATCCCGACAAGACGGTGATGACGGCCGACATCCGCCGTGGCGTGTGCTACGGATGCGAGGACGGTGGCAAGCTGTCTGCCGTATTCTCGATGATCCCCGGCCCCGACCCCACATACGCTGACATCTATGGAGGAGCGTGGCTCAACGAGGAGCCATATCTGGTGGTACACCGCATAGCGAGCCTGCCGGAATGCCACGGAGTGATGGATGCCGTGCTCAACTTCTGCTACCGCCACTGCGACAACATCCGCATCGACACCCACCGCGACAACTCCATCATGCGCCACTGCCTGCAGAAAGCTGGCTTCGCCTACTGCGGCATCATCTATCTCGCCAACGGCGACGAGCGGCTGGCTTTCCACCGCGCCACCACTCTCCCATAGTAGCGCATCTGCCATCCTGACCGCGCGAGCGGTCACGTCTTCAGTTAACCCCCGACAGCGTCGGGGGCACAGCAGCCGACGCCGATGCGTCGCGGACGCGCCGCCGCTGGCACACCCCGGCACTGCATCTACAGCGGCACCGCCCTGCGGTGCATCTCTCCATCTCCACTCTATCCCCGGACGCTGTCCGGGGTTAACTGAAAGCGGGTCCGCCCTGCGGACCTCATCTTCGACACTCACCACCGCCTCGCTCCCGTTGTAGCGCATAACCGCCGACATCCGCACTCATCGTCGCGGAGCGACGGCACTCTGCCATAACCCGGTACGCGGAGCGGAGCGCAGCGCAGCGTGCCGGGACTCGACACGCCCCTGCTGTCGGCGTGCCGGAGGTACGCCACTACTCCAGAGCCGGAGTCCGACCGCGCGAGCGGTCACGCTTTCAGTTAACCCCCGACAGCGTCGGGGGTTAACGCACCGACGCACATGCGCCGCCGCTGACGCGCCAAGGGCAGCCGAGCGTACAAAAAAAATCCTCCAGCCGAGGCTGAAGGATTTAAAAGTATAAGTGTGGTTTGGATTATCTAACAATCACCTTAGAGGCTGTGCCGTTGGCGCGAACCACGTAGAAGCCTGGAGCAACGTTTACGAGTGTGCTGCCCTCTGCCATGCGTGCTTGGCGAACCAACTGACCGGCTGCAGTGTAGACTGCCACATCCGTTGCCTCTTCTGCCACAACCTCTACGCCGCCTTCAGCTGCAAATACCTTTACGCCTTCAGCCGACATCGACGATACGGAAGAGGTAGAGCCTGTTATAGTAAACACATATTGTCTTGAAGCACTTTTGTAACCGCCCTTAACTGCGCAAACTGTTAATTCATACAATTCATCTTTAATCAAACCAACTATTTCTGCACCCGACTCAACTGTTGCTGTCGAAGAACCTATTTCTGCAGACACCAACGTATATTCAATCTGCGCACCTTCTTCACAAGTCAATTTCACACAACTTGCATCTTTGACTTCGGTAGCTTCCTCTGTCAAGACTTTATCATTTGCTGCAATCCAAGGATTTTTCTTAATTTCTGCAGCAGTAAAGCCCAATGTTGCAGTCGGTGCAGTCAAGAATGCCAATGGGTAGACTTGAGTCGCTGCCACGGCTTCAGAATAGCCAAAATAAGAAACGATGCCGACAACGTCATACGTTCCATCCGCAGGAACTGTGCAGAACTTCTTGTCATACATGTCCACCGTATTCCCTGTTGCATCGGCAAATGTTTTATTTTTAACATTCAGCACGGCATCCTTGATGACTACGAATTGGTTCTGATTGTAAGCCGTGATTGCCGCAATCTCAATTTGTTTCGGATCTACGGTCGCCCCTTCTGTAGTCTCTGTCAATATCGGACTTGTCAATTCGATTGTATTGTTGTAGACATAATATTGTCCTTTTATGCCTTTCGCAAAAACAGTTCCATTAGTGTATGCTGTAGTGAAACCTCCTCTTTTGAAGATAAGCATACCGTCTGTGCCGTCTGTAACCCAAAGGTTTTCACCTTTAGAGAATGTCACACTCAGCGGACATGTAAACTCATACACTACATCGCTGCCAAAAAGGTTGTTGCACTCTGGTCCATAAAGCAAGAAGTCTGCGATGTCAGTAAGTTTGTTGGAATAGAATTTTGCAGTTTCTGTGCCTTCTGTAATATCATTATCATTATTTGCATTGAAAGGAGAAAACTATATCCCATTCCGCTACCACAACGGTGACACAAGAAAGGAACTGCTTATTCGCTCACGCTATCTGCTGTTCAAGTCAGCCAACGATTGGACCGACAGGCAAAAGCAGCGAGCCGCGATATTGTTTGAGGAATATCCGGATATAAAGAAAGCATATGGACTTTGCCATTCTTTGAGGATGATTTTCTCAAAGAATACAATAAAGGATGCCGCACGTCTATCCATGGCCAAATGGTACAACAAGGTCGAAGAGGCGGGATTCCATTCATTCAACGTCATAGCCGCGACATTCCATGAGCACTACAATGAAATCCTGAACTTCTACAACAACCGTTCCTCCAATGCCATGGCCGAGTCCTTCAACGCAAAAATCAAACTCTTCCGCGCTAATCTCAGAGGTGTAGTCGACAAGAAGTTCTTTCTTTTCCGTATTGCCAATTTATATGCTTGCGCTATTCTTTAGAAACCCCATTCGTACGGAGCGCAGCGGAGGACGCATGGGGTTATAGGCGACCCACACACCCAGCGCTTCGGAGATGCGCTACTTCCCCACCATCTCCGCCCCGACCGCGCGAGCGGTCTCGCTTTCAGTTAACCCCCGACAGCGTCGGGGGTACACGCATCGACGCAGATGCGCCGCGGAGCGCCGCCGCTGACACACTCCTGCCCTACATCTTCAGCGGCACCGCCTTGCGGTGCA